>Ga0114957_1000956_pt1 | contig 34451 bp, 31 predicted proteins | sample BantaG_FD_87175 | JGI IMG/M metagenome (GOLD analysis project Ga0114957, IMG submission 87175) | Marine algal microbial communities from Bantry Bay, Ireland - BantryBay_4 metaG | ecosystem: Host-associated > Algae > Red algae > Unclassified | place: Bantry Bay, Ireland | collected 2014-11-21
GCCGACACTGATGGCGATGGTATCAGCGACGGGCAAGAAGTGAATACCGATGGCACCGACCCTCTTGACTCTTGTGAGTCGAACGGAGGAACACCTTTAGGAACAGCCGATTGCGACAATGATGGCCTGACCAATGATGAGGAAGCGACCGCCGGCACAGACCCAAATGTAGCCGACACCGATGGTGATGGTATCAGCGATGGTCAGGAAGTAAATACCGATGGTACAGATCCTTTGGATGATTGTGAATCGGTTGGTGGTACTCCACTAGGCACAAGTGATTGCGATAATGATGGCTTGACTAACGACGAGGAAGCGACCGCGGGCAGCGACCCCAACCTTGCCGATACCGATGGTGATGGCGTCAACGACGGAGAAGAGGTCTTAAATGGCTCTGACCCTTTAGATGCTTGTGATCCGGATAACAGTAATGCACTTTGCGACTCCGATGGTGACGGACTCACAGATGGCGAAGAAGAGATTTTAGGTACCGACCCGAACAATCCAGATTCTGACGGAGATGACATCAATGATGGACAAGAGGTAACTGACAATACGAATCCTTTGGACGATTGTGATTCTGACGGTGGAACTCCTTTGGGTACAAGTGACTGCGATAATGACGGTCTAACGAATGATGAAGAAGCTGCCTTAGGAACAGACCCAGAAAATGCCGATTCGGATGGAGATGCAATCAATGATGGGCAAGAAGTTTCAGATGAGACTAATCCCTTAGATCCATGTAGCGCAATTGGTGGAACGCCTCCCGATGGCATTATGTGTGATATCATCATAGATAGTGACTTGGTAAGCCCCGGTATCAATGGCGGTGCGTTTAAAATAAACAACATTGAGTCATATCCTAACAATACGGTACAAATCTACAACAGATGGGGTGTTCTTGTCTTTGATGTAAGTGGTTATGATAATAGTGGCAATACCTTTCGAGGTATTTCTGGTGGAAGGGCGACCATTCAAAAGAACGAAGAGCTACCTCCTGGAGTTTACTTTTATATCATACAATATGGCGACGGCCAACAATCAAGAGTAAAAAATGGATACCTATACGTAAACAGATAAAAAAAAGCATCATTTAAACCCCCGAATAAAAAAGATGAAAAAACTGATAATAAGCCTTGTGCTTTTGACTACCTCGACATGGTGTCTTAAAGCACAACAAGACGCCCAATACACGCAGTACATGTACAATACCATATCAGTCAATCCAGCCTATGCAGGTTCGAGAGGGGTTCTCAGTATCGCAGGTTTACACCGTTCGCAGTGGGTAGGTTTAGATGGTGCTCCCAACACACAAACCCTAAACCTACATACCCCCGTATCTGAGCGAGTGGGTTTAGGACTTTCAATTGTGAATGATGAAATCGGTAACGGTACAAACCAAGATACCTATTTTGATTTGGCCTTCTCCTATACCATTCCGACCTCAACTACCGGAAAATTATCGTTTGGTGTTAAAGCTGGAGGGCATTTATTAAACATCGATTTTAACCAGCTTCAAAACTTCGACCCTTCGGCTTCGAATACAGCCGCGAATATTGATAAGAGGTTTTCTCCCAATTTCGGGGCAGGCATTTATTACCATACCCAAAACTTTTATGCAGGTCTTTCAGTTCCAAACTTCTTGCAGACCGAGCATTTTGATAATTCAGGCACTAGTGCATCGTCTCTGGCGACCGAACGAATGAACTGGTATCTCATATCAGGTTACATTTTCGACCTCAATCCAAACTTGAAATTTAAACCCGCAGTTCTTTTCAAAGTAGTTGAGGGCGCTCCTTTACAGGCTGACATTTCAGCGACTTTCTTAATGAACGATAAATTTTCATTGGGTGCCGCTTATCGATGGGATGCTGCGCTAAGTGCACTAGTGGGGTATCAACTAAATGAAAAATTCATGGTGGGACTGGCATACGATCGTGAAATCACCGAGCTGGGTAATTCTGTCTTCAATGATGGTTCTTTTGAGATTTTTCTACGATTCGAACTCGCTACACGTTATAAAAATGTACTAACACCTAGGTTCTTTTAGAAAAAAGCGGCTTGTGATAAACCGCGGCTTTTTAGTTTTTTCCATCATATAGCAAAAAGGGAAATATTATACTTACTTGATTTCAATTCAATAAAAAAACCGATTACCTATCGTAATCGGTTTTTTAGTACTAGACACAAAATCTAATTATTTCGAAACTATCACAAAATCTGATTTGCGATTAACAAAGTGCTCTTTTTCACTACATTTAGAGCTATCCGGCGCAATCATTTTTCAAGCGATATTCACCATAACCATTTGCGCTTTCGATGCGGTCAATATCGATTCCCTGAGCTATGAGATACATCCTTGTTGATTTAGCTCTATCGTCCGAGAGCTCTAAATTAAAAATATCGGTTCCTCTAGAATCGGTATGGGATTCTATTTTGATTTTTATCGCTGGAAACTCCCGCATAGCGAACAACACCTTCTCTAGCTCTAATTCCGCACGTGTAGTGATATCCGATTTGTCATAATCAAAGTATATCGGATCAACTTTAATTTTCTCGATATCCCCGTCTTTTTCTACAAGACTTTCAAAAGGAGTTAAATATATCATATTGTCGGTAGATGGTTCATCAACCGCTTACCCTGTTGAAATGTCAACGGTCTCCTTTGAATGACTCCCTTTGTAAAACACCAGCTTGTTGTCTTTGTTGCAAGGCAGTACCGCATTATAATATCTATTTTCATCGGTTCGAAGAATATATACCAATTCGTCGGTGGTATTGCTCATCTCTAAACTAGCTTCTACAATGGGTTCGTTGGTTATTTTATCAAGTACGTACCCAGAATATTCCAGACAATGAACGGGTTTAACCTTATCAAAGCGATAAATATCGCATCCCCTTTTCCTCCGGTCTGTTGGAGGCAAAATACCCGTTACCTTTTTCCTTTTCCCGAATGAAAAGAGAAATCATCCATGGTGCTATTAATAGGTCTTCCCATATTTACGGGCATAGCGTACTCCGTTTTTGAGAAAATTACTGAGCCGAAAATATCCAGTCCCCCATTGCCATATTGTCCATCTGAAGAAAAATAAATTCTTTCGTCCTGTATGAACGGAAACATTTCCCTGCCCGGGGTATTAATGGCGGGCCCAAGGTTCATGGGTTCAGAAAGTAGATCACCATCGGTATTGAGCTGCACCACATAAATATCGCTTTCGCCATAGCCACCAGACATATTCGACGTGAAATACAAAAACCTACCATCCGGACTAAGAGCAGGATGACCACATGAGTAATCTTAACTATTAAAACTAAGAGAGGTTACATTCACCAACTCGTTTCTCACAATTGTTCCTTGCAGAATATGCATGTTCAAAAGGCCGTCAGAATTGGCGTTTAATTTGTTTTTCTTTTTAAGATAGTTTCTGGTAAAATACACTGTTTCACCGTCCCTTGAAAATGTCGGTGTGGCATCGTGATAGGCCGATTCTAGATTATTCAAAACCTTCTCGGGAACGTACGTTTCGTCATTTGGATTTGTTAGATAAAGATCTAAATAAGGTTGTTTGTTCCATGGGAACAGAGTACCCTTAGATTTTGCGGTGTCTCGGGCAGATGCAAAAATTAGATGATTGTTATTGATTACTGGGCCAAAATCAGATTTAGGGCCATTTAGCATTAAATTGGAAACTGTATACTTCTCATCTTCTTGTTCAAGACTGTCAAGATATTTTTTTTAGGCAAGAATTATTTTTAACCTGTCTTTATCAGTATAGTAAACTGCTAGTGCGCGAGTTACTGTAATAAAGAGAATCAGTGAGTCAGCACCCCGTTTTTTAGCTGTTCCTCAACTATCCTATCATCTTCTCGATATACATAGTACGCATGATTATCAGTATCCAAAGATACCGCCTGTGCAACCTGCCCATCTACAAAATGAACTGCCGCCCTATCATCAACAGCGTAACCATCTGTTAAAGAGCCCTTTAAAATATTTTCGTGATACAAAGGTCTTCGCGATTTTTCAGAGTTGTAATGCGGACAATGACTTTTGTCTATTAATGCGAGTCCGCCAACGTTACTTAATGCTGCCGGTCTAGAGTCTGTAGTACCACCATTGAACCAACATAACGAACCTGCGCTACCGCCTCCCATGACCACCCCATATTCATACGCTTTTCTCAAAAGCACATCAATCCCCTGTACCTTCCAAATAGCTAACATATTCAGTGTATTGCCCCCACCGACGATGATAGCATCCATACGGCCAATGATTTCCGCGAAAGTTTCTTGCTGCTCGTACGAATTGATCCATACACGCAACACGTGTGGTTCAAGCCCCACTGCTGCGCAAACATCTTTCCATTTCTCAATATACTCTTCATCATCGCCGCTTGCGGTAGGTACAAAACAAATTTGAGGTCTTTCCTTTCCCGTCAATTCAGCAGTATATTTTACAAAAGCGGGAACCAATCTGCCGCTCCCGTAAACGAATAATTGCTTTTTCATAGTTTTCTTATGTATTCTATCTTCGAATTTAACAATACCTTTTCAAACAAGCTCAAATCTATAGAATGCTTATTTTTACAATCTAGTTGCCAGTATACCATGAAGGATATTTTTTACACCTACATTCAAGATTTACAGAATACAATTTGCTCCAAATTGGAAAAAATCGATGGGGAAGGGGTGTTTAAAGAAGATGAATGGGTCCGCCCCGAAGGTGGAGGCGGTCGTACTCGCATTATCGAAAATGGAGCTGTTTTCGAGAAAGGTGGAGTAAATATCTCTGCCGTACATGGCGCACTTCCTGATAGTATGCAAAAATACTTTGGCGTTGAAGATGCAGATTTCTTTGCCTGCGGCCTTAGTCTTGTGCTTCACCCTAAAAACCCAATGGTTCCAACGGTTCACGCCAATTGGCGCTACTTCGAAATGTACGATAAGACAGGTAAGATTGTTGACCAATGGTTTGGTGGTGGCCAAGATTTGACTCCGTATTATCTATTTGATGAAGATGCGACTCATTTTCATGCCATTTGTAAAAGAAGTTGTGATATTCATAATCCGACTTTTTACACTACCTATAAAAAGAAATGCGACGAATATTTCTGGAACACACATCGTAATGAGGCCCGCGGCGTAGGAGGATTATTTTTTGATTACTGCAAGGCTACTGACGAAATTACCATGCAAAATTGGTTCGATTTTGTATCGGAAGTTGGTGATAATTTTCTTGAGAGCTATGTGCCAATTGTCCAAAAAAGAAAAGAACTTGTTTATTCCGATGCGCAACGCAATTGGCAAGAAATTAGACGCGGACGTTATGTAGAATTCAACTTAGTGCATGATAAAGGCACGCTGTTCGGCTTAAAGACCAACGGCCGTATCGAAAGTATTCTAATGAGTCTACCACCGCATGTTCAGTGGGTATATGACCATAATCCTGAAAAAGGGAGTGACGAAGCCAAATTAATAGAGATACTTAAGAATCCGATAGATTGGCTTTAATAAACGGGAATACTAGTTTTAGATTTTTTCGATTTGACAATTCAAGAATTACCTGTTTACAGGGGTAAGGTCTATATTGAATAAGTTATACCTTTGAATTAAAATTAAAGATATATACGAAAGCTTAATCACTTATAAGCTTATCATAAATCTAATTACAACAATCATTATTGAATGAAAGATTTTTATTTCATTGTTGCAAAACTTTCATAAAAACCAATATAATTCGACTATTTGCTCACAAGACAACTATAATTATATATGATGAAAAATAGAAGTTTAGCACTAAAGATTATAATAGCCACCCTATTGGTCGGTTGTAATGGCAAACAACAAAAAAATGTTCAGGGTGAAAGTCAAGCAACGGATGAAAAACCGATAGTTTATAATACTATTTATGAAAACCCTGCCTATATTGAGGTGTATAATGAATATGTTACCTACTTAAATGATATAACTTCAAGTTACGATACCGCTTACGATTATTATTTCAAAGCGTTTCCAGAGGCTTATCCCGATAAGATAAAAGGCGCACCCAGTTTGGTCACGATTAGTGATTACCCTGATGATCATTTAGAACGTGCATTAGGCTCTGATCTAAATATCGAAAAGCTCGAAAAACCCGCTTTAAAGATAAAAGAAAGTATTCTTGTGTTAAGAAAGCTTATGAATGAGGCCGATGGTTATTATGAGCGCCAAGAATATTTAGACGATGGTTCAGTACGCGGCAAAGCATTACATGACAGTATCGTACCCGGCTTTAATAAATTAAACGGTGCAGTAGATGAATTTCGCAACCAGATTATAAGTATTGAAGAAGAAATGCAGGGCGTTGAACTAGAGCGATACAAAAAAGAAGGTCTGATGATTCGGTATTATTGTTTAAAAATTCTAACAATTGCCAGAGAAGTCAATCAATTCACTCAAGTTGAGACCATGGATGATTATGCTGCTTTAGATGTAAAAAATGTTATTGCTGTTCGTAAACAACTATCGGAAAATATAAAAAACCTTGAAAAGCTAGCAACAGAAGAACAATTCGCCAAAGAGTTCGGTACTCTAGGCGGTACAAGTAATGGAAAAAGCTCTTACGAGTTTGGATTTAAAAGCGCCAGTAACAAACTTGTGGTTCATTTAAGAAAATTGGAAGAACGTTTAAATACTAATGATTTTGAACCTAAAATTCCGAATAGAACATCATCTGGAATCAAAGACATGATGATCAAACAATTTTATAGGGGTAACGGACTACCAGAAAGCATGTCAAAAACGGTAGGTGACCTTGTAGATGCCTACAATGATATAATAGATTAATCAACATCTCTAATTTTCAAAATGATAGTATTAGATTCGATTAAACAGATAGTACTCTGTTTTTGTGCTAGCTTCATTTTGAGTTCATGCAGCACCAAAAAATCAAAAAGTGAAATCGAAGTAATTTTCTCTCGAGACACCCTTGCTATCGGCTACACCTATTGGTGGTCTCAAACAGCACCTTTCAACGGAAATTGCGAGGATAGTCATTCATTGGTATTTACTGGCACCATAAAAGATATTGCAGCAGTAAATGACACTTCCGGACCCTTATATGAATCGCAAGAGGGCATCATCGAAATCGAACGCCTGTATAAAATAAAGGACATCGGCGCGAATATTTACGCTGAGCAAAAATTTATACGCACCGATTGTTTCTTCGAATCTAATTTAAAAGAGGGAGATACAGTTTTGGTCTTTTGCTACGATTACGAAGATGCATACACTATTCCTGGAAAGGAGTGTATCGTCAAAATAAAGGGGTTTGATGATGCATTGATAAAATCGGTTCGCAAGTATATCGATGCGAATGATGACCTAACAGCGCTTAGAAAAGATACTGAGGTTTGGGATGCCGTTGGTTTGGGAACTGCAGTAGAAAATGGTTTAGTAGCGTGTAAAGAAGATGCGAAGTGAAACCTAGGGCAATTCTTTAACTAATAATCGGTGTCAGGTAAATTTTTTAATGATAAGGAGATAAAATTCCATTGTCTGTTCGAGCGCTCCCGATGCTTCTAAAGAGAACTTATCAACGATTAAAAATAGGGTTCGACTGTGATTAGCCGAACATTTAGAAATTATTATAACTAACTACTGAATATTATGAAGAGTAATTTGCTAGGGATGAGGTTTTCAATTAGTTCGAAAATTAGTCTTACGTCCTATGTCTATTAGCGCCCCGACGCTTCGGAGTTCTTAGGTCTTTAACTCAATAGTGCTGAATCATCGACACCAATCACTTCCAAGTTATTGACTTTTTAGGAATGTCTTTAAATTGATATATGATGTGTGAAAGTCGCGCTTTCAGTAATTCTTTTCTTCCTTGTTTAGTACGCGTATATAGTAATTTTGAGCCATCTACATGTTGTTTCCAAAATTTGTGGAATAATTGCGCATCGGCCTTTCGCTTACCAAAGTAGCTGGGAACCACGAAATAATTGCGCATGCCCCAATGCCGCTTCAAAGGGTGCCGATAGGTCAGTAAGTATCTCGGGTTCTTAATTGGTTCCAATACTTCGGCCAATAAATTAACGAAAAGACTACTTTCTGCATTTGACGCCCCTTTTAAATAACAGATAAACGTACCGCCTTTTTCATGATGCGTTTGCACTGATAGCTCTGGGAACGGCGTATTAAACTCTTTTACATGATTGAGCGCTAGAAAAATCGCCTTTGCGATTTTCTTTGTTTTCCGATACGTGTTACCGAACATGTAGTAAAGCGTAATCGCTTTATAGGCTTTCGGAGCAAAAAGCATCATGATTGCCGACAGTGCCGCGTAAATAAATAGTAGTACACCTCTTTCTAACAGCAATCCTGCATTTTTTGCTAAAAACTCTGGTAGAAAAAAACCAACACCGGTAACCAGTTCCAAGCTCAAAAATTTAGCTGCATTTCCCCAGCGGAGACTTTTTTCTTCTCGATATGGCTTTTTACCTAAATAGGGTAGCTTTATTTCTCTAGTGAGTACATTTCCTTTTTGAATAGCATCGAACCATCTGTTTTTCAATTTTGAGCGTTTCCCCGCAAGTTCTATTACTTCATTGTTTAAAAGACCTAAATCCATATCACTTGAAAATACTGTGGGTAAGTGCAGTCGCTCCATACCACTTTCTATATAGGTTTTCCCATAAGAAGACACGCCAGAAAAGGCTTCGAAACGTCTAAATAATTTTTCAATATCCCTGCCGCCATCTTCGACCGTTGGGTCAATACAGGCCAAATGCCAGATGTTACCCGTTTTATCTGGCTGGTTTGCATCTACTCGAATCGCCCTGCCCCTCATCTGGTTGGAAGAAACGAACGAGCCCACATAAGAAGCCAGTACCAAGGTATTCATAGCGGGAGCATCCCAGCCTTCTCCCAACAGGGCTTTTGTACCAATTAGAACTTTTATAATACCTAGTTCAAATAAGGCGGTCATTGTGGCTACGATACTATTTTTATCCGAACCAAAACTACTGATCATTACGAATTCGGAATCGCCTCGAAGTTTTGTATAGTTGAACGAATGATTCTTGATGTGTTCCTCAAAACTGGGAATGATACTTTCATGTATGATTACCAAAGAACCCGATAGCACCCCGATATCTTGTTTGAAATCTAGTATGGTACGCAGGTATTGAAAAATAGATACAACACCTAATTTATTTAGAATCGTGGTATCGGTTCCTGTAAAATCGAGAAACCCTTTTCTAATGAAATCGGTGAGTACAACTGCTTTTAAAGTATCCGCAAGATTTGCTTTTTCAGCTTTTAATATCGCCGCAATACTTTCTAATTTAGAAGGGCTACTGGCCAAAGAGCGATACAAATCTTCATGACCTATAAAGTTTACCCTCTTTTTCTCGAAGCCTCCGATACGCGAAAGCCGCTTTTCAATATCATGCAACATGGGTTCGTGGGCAAGCAATACTTCTCGTTGCGCCACTAGTAGTTCCTGTAATAAAATTTCTAACCATTCGTGAGTTAGGCTAGGGAATTCAATTTTCTTGTCATCAAAGCCAAGCACTTTAAGCTTTTCAAAATCTATTGTAAAGCCAGCGGCATTTAAAAAAATTAGGATGGAAGAGAAAAAACTTGGGTTCTTATAGACTTCGGCTAACGACGCTTCGGTCTCGGCATACAACTGGTGTTTTAGCAATAGGTTCTGAAAATCGCCATTTTGAACCAATTCGTTTATAAAGTTGAGAATACGTTCCCGATAGGTAATGATATATTTAATCTGCGCTTCTGAGGGTTTGGAAAAGTAAACGAAATCTTGATGCGGACACAGATCTCCGTTTTTAACCAAATCTGGCACTGCAATTTCGTCGTCTATGGGGCCACAGAGATCAAAATATTTTTGCAGCTCTTGTATTGAACTGTCATACGGCGGGGTGGCAGTAAGGGATATAACTGTAATACCTCCTATTTGCTTTAATTTGAACAGCGACTTCCACCAAGCATTTTTTAAGTGATGTGCTTCATCCAATACAATTACGGTGATACCATGCTTGCGAATAAACGCCACCAAAGATTCTTCTTTCTTATGCAATGATTTATCAAGGGAGAACAACGATTGATAAGTCGAAAAGGTAAGTTGTTTCGGCTTTTTGATATCCAATGTATAGTCATCGAATGAATTCTCTTGTAGAAAAAATGTTTCCAATCGACTCTGCCATTGGTTTCGAATCGTCAAAGTAGGAGTCAAAACCAAAGTGGTTCGACCGACTCTTTTCACAATTTCAAGACCGAGAATCGTTTTGCCCGAACCAGGTGGGGCTACCACGTGTAAATGGTCATCACGTATATGCTCTTGAAAGTGATGTAGAAACTTACCTTGGTAATCGCGCCATGTAAATTTAAAATTAAGTTTTTGGCCGAGTTCACTCAAGGTTGCGGAAGTATGATTTTTAAACTGATTATAAGTAACTTTACTTTTCAAAAATAGGCCAATATTATGTACCCATTACGAAGAAATCGCAGACTTAGAACTAACGCCGCTATTCGCCATTTAGTGCGTGAAACCATTTTGACCCCGAGCGACTTTCTAGTCCCGCTATTTGTTGTAGAGGGTAAAAATGTAAAAGAGGAAATCGAATCGATGCCCGATTATCACCGTTTGAGTCTGGATAATATTGAAAAAGAAGTGAAAGAACTCTGGCAAATGGGTCTTTGCGCTGTGCTGCTATTTGTAAAGGTTCCCGACAATTTGAAGGACAATAAAGGTACGGAAGCATTAAACCCCGACGGACTCATGCAACTTGCCATCAAAAAAATAAAGAATGCCTGCCCCGATATGTTGGTCATGACCGATGTCGCTTTAGACCCCTATTCTTCTTTAGGGCATGACGGAATCGTACAGGACGGGGAAGTCAATAATGATGATACCGTAGAACTTTTAGCCGAAATGAGTGTTTCACATGCATTGGCAGGTGCCGATTTTGTAGCCCCTAGTGACATGATGGACGGTCGCATTCTCAGCATTAGAGAAGCACTAGAGGATGAAGGATTGGTACATACAGGCATTATGAGCTACAGCGCCAAATATGCCAGTGCCTTCTATGGGCCTTTTCGAGATGCTTTAGATTCTGCCCCGGTAGCTATGAAGAACGTTCCAAAGGATAAAAGAACATACCAGATGGATAGTGCTAACCGGTTTGAGACTATTACCGAAGTGCAGGCCGATATTGACGAGGGTGCAGATATCGTAATGGTAAAACCAGGGCTATGTTATTTAGACATTGTTCGCGAAATACGTAATGAAGTAGATGTGCCCGTTGCCGTATACCAGGTGAGCGGGGAATACGCCATGCTCAAAGCAGCTGCGGAAAAAGGATGGCTAGATCACGACAGCGTAATGATGGAACAACTTATCGCCATCAAAAGAGCAGGAGCAACTATTATAGCAAGCTACTTTGCTAAAAATGCGGTCAAATTAATGGGGTAAAACGAAACATGATGAAGTGCCTCTATATTATACTAATCGGTTTTTTCTTTATAAACGCCTATTCTCAGGAGACCAAAAAGGTGTCAGTTGCTATCCCAAGAGGCAATATGCTCTCCTATGCCAAGCCCTCTGAAGTTGGTTTGGATTCCCTTTACATTCATACCCAAGTAGATAAAATAATCGCTAACGGTATTGCAAAAGAAGCCTTCCCAGGTGCTCAAATATTGGTCGCCAAGCAAGGCCGTATCATTTTTCACAAAGCCTACGGCTATCATACCTATGACAAGAAGCAGGCTGTTTCACTCAATGATCTGTATGATATCGCTTCCGTCACCAAAATAACCGCTGCGCTACCGGCAATAATGAAATTAGTGGACGAAAAGAAACTCGATTTGGACGCTCCTTTTAGCGACTACTGGGAGCCCTGGAGAAAAATACCGAATAAAAAAAAATTGACGCTACGAGAAATTTTAGCGCATCAAGCAGGCTTGCAACCCTATATCGTTTTTCTGAGCAAACTTTACAAGAAAAACGGAAAACTCAAAAAGCGTTTTGTAAAAACACGTACCAGCGATCGCTTTTCAAACCAAGCTTACGAAGGCATTTACATTAAAAATAAATTTCGGAAGAAAATGTACCGTGACATCGATAGATCACCTGTCTCGAATGAGCGCAAATACAAATACTCAGGCCTTAGCTTCCTTATTTTTCCCGAATTGGTAGAACAACTCAGCGGTTCTGATTTTGAAGGCTATTTAAAACATCATTTTTACCTTCCGCTAAAAGCTAACACCTTGGGGTTTTTACCGAAAAAGAGGCGTTTTGCCAATAAAATCGTTCCTACGGAACAGGATACTTCTTTTCGCAAAACACTTACCCAAGGTTGGGTTCACGATGAAAATGCTTCCCTCTTGGGCGGAATTTCAGGTAATGCCGGCCTCTTTGCCTCCGCAACAGACCTTGCCAAAATAATGCAAATGTATATGCAATATGGAACGTATGGTGGCAAAAGATACCTTTCTGAGGCGACGGTAAAAGAGTTTATCAAATTACAGTATCCACAGCACAAAAACAGAAGAGGTCTCGGCTTTGACAAGCCTTATCTAAATAATTCTGAACTATCCTTATCCAAAGCATATCCTGCACCCGAGGTAAGTGCCGAAAGTTTTGGCCATAGCGGCTTTACGGGCACTTTTGTATGGGCAGACCCAGAGCATGAGTTGGTATACATCTTTTTGTCGAATCGGGTGTACCCTACGCGGGCACAACGCAATATTTACAACCTTAACATTAGGCCTGCAGTACAACAGGTATTTTACAACGCATCTTTATCGCGCAATTAGAATGTGTTGCACTTGATTTTATTGGTATCTTCGTTTTGTTAAAAACCAACTATGGGGCTACTAATTTTTTACGCTGTTATTTCCATTTTCTTTTCGTTTCTCTGCTCAATTCTTGAGGCAGTGCTACTAACTATCAATCCTACCTTTATCAATATCAAAAAGAAAGAAGGAAAAGCCTATGCAGAAACTCTTGAAGTACTTAAGAAAGATGTAGACCAGCCGCTTATTGCCATTTTAACTTTGAATACAGTTGCACACACGGTAGGTGCGATTCTAGTAGGTGTGCAGGCAAAAGTAGCTTATGCAGAATTGTATGGCAGCGAGACCCGGAATATTCTTGGGTTCGAGTTTACCGAAGACCTCATGGTGGGCGTGGTTTCAACAATTATGACCATTTTAATTTTGGTCGCTTCAGAGATTATTCCAAAAACTATTGGAGCGACGTACTGGAGAGGGTTGGCGAATTTCACCGCAAAAACGCTCAAAATAATGGTCCTTATCCTCAAATACACCGGTCTTTTGTGGATTTTACAGCTCTTTACCAAACTAGTAGGTGGTAAAGGACACCATGGCAGTGTGCTAAGCCGCGAAGATTTTACCGCAATGGCCGATATTGCCCAAGAAGACGGCGTTTTCGAAAAATCGGAATCAACCATTATCAAAAACCTGCTTCGTTTTGATGAGGTTTTGGTCAAAGACGTGATGACCCCGAGAACCGTTATGAAAATAGCACAGCAAGACCGAAGTATTCAAGAGTATTATAACGAGAATCCTAAAATGAGATTTTCCAGAATTCCCATTTATGGCGATAAGGAAGACCATATTACTGGTTTTGTGCTAAAAGACCATATTTTGGAGGAACTGGTGCGTGGTAATGGTGAAATTCCCCTTTCAGAAATTAAACGGGAGTTAATGGTAACGAAAAGACTTACACCCATTCCCCAGCTTTTCGATATGTTTATCGCCAAGCGCGAACATATTGCGCTCGTCGTTGACGAATATGGTTCTGTAAGTGGTTTAGCCACCATGGAAGATGTTATCGAAACCTTATTGGGACTTGAAATCATGGATGAAAGCGACCATGTGGCCGATTTGCAAAAACTGGCCCGAAAAAACTGGGAAACTAGGGCAAAAGAACGAGGAGTTACCGAAAATACCAAGCCAAACTAATGCAAGAAGCCTTTATACAAACTCCGCTTGGGGTTGCAAAGTTAGAAGGTGACGGCGACGGACTATCATCTGTTACCGTTCTTAATTCAGATGCAGTGGAAGTTACCCAAATTATTCCCGAGGTATTGGAAGATGCCGTGTATCAACTACGAGAGTATTTTGAAGGAAACAGAAAAACCTTCGATATGGAAATAAACCCACAAGGAACCGATTTTCAAAGGCGCATTTGGGACGCCTTATTAGACATTCCCTTCGGAAAAACAGCTTCCTATATGGAACTCTCCAAAACCTTGGGAGATGTAAAAGCAATTCGTGCCGTTGCCGCCGCAAATGGTAAAAATCCATTATGGATAATCGTACCCTGCCATCGCGTTATCGGCAGCGATGGTTCGTTAACAGGTTATGCCGGAGGTTTACACCGTAAAAAATGGCTTTTGGAGCATGAAAGTCCCGTAACGCAAGGGTCTCTTTTCTGATAGCTACCGACTCATTGGTCGGTTTCCCGCAAATTGAAGTCGTTAATCAGATAAATTAGCAATTTTGCCGATGGTTTAGGCCTTCTTATACGCATTTAATTAACAGAAACCGACTAAGTGGTTGGTTTTACGTAAATAAGCTTTAAATAACATCAACGATTTTCAAGGCAACTTTATTGGGGTAAAATAGCAATGTTTATGTCTAAAAACCCCTTTTTACAGGGGGTTTTCCTTACTGGCAATTACCTAATTTTGAGGGTACTATAACAACTTACCAATATGGGTCTATTTTCAATCTCCGAAATTACCGGAAAAGCTCAAAATGCTTTCAAACGTTTTCCCATCACTTTGATTTGGGCTATAATCGGCTCTATCATCTGTATAGTCATCGTAGGCCATTCATCAAGAAAGCTTTTCGATGAATATGCGAATTTGGTTTTGACACTTATATTAGGCATAAGTTGGCTAATAGGAACGCGCTTCTTAATAGAGCAGACAGCTAATCCTAAAAAATGGGTATGGTTAAAATCGCTAGTACTCATTCTCTTATTCGTCTTTTATTGGTTTCTGCCCAATGAATCCGAAATGTTCGATAGCCCCTTATCGGTTTTGCGGTTCAGCCTTTTCTTTATTGCAGGTCATCTTTTTGTATTCTTTGCACCTTTCCTAATTAAGTGGAATAAAGAAGCTTATTGGAATTACCTAAAAGCCATAGGCTTATCAATTATCAGAAGTGGGTTCTTTTCGGGGGTTTTGTACCTAGGTTTGGTATTGGCTCTCTTGGCTATCGACGCACTTTTCGGGGTTCGAATAAAAGGGGAGCTTTTCGGACAACTTTTCATCTTTTGTGCCGGCATCGTGAACACATGGATTTATCTTTCCGATTTTCCCATCAACATTCAAGAGCATAAAACCATACATTTCAATAAGGCAATCGAAGTATTTGTAAAGTACATTTTAATACCTCTGGTTATCCTCTACTTAGTTATACTATATGCATACAGTTTTAAAATACTTATCGAATGGGAATTGCCGAAAGGCTGGGTATCCTATTTGGTAACGGCACTGGCACTATTGGGCTTTTTGGTACAAGTAATTATCAACCCAATACAAAAGACCCTGAAATCGTGGACAATACGTGTTTTTCACCCCTTCTTTTATGTCATGCTAATACCATTGATTGCATTGCTATTCGTAGCCATTTTTAGAAGAATGTCTGACTATGGTATTACTGAAAACCGCTATTTTGTAATAATTCTTGCTATTTGGATTCTCGGCATGTCGCTGTATTTAGTATTCTTTAAGAAAAAACGATTAATCATACTGCCTATCTCCCTATTTTTTATGGCCATATTGTCTTCGTTCGGGTATTGGGGAGCATCAAGCGTTTCTATACGCAGTCAGCTTGGGCAGTTTGAAAAAGTCTTGAAGACGGTGCAATCCAATGATAATAGGGCTTCTGGAGCGCAGTATGAGCAATTGCAGTCAATTCTTAATTATATGTATGATAGGCATACCTTATCTAAACTCGACCCAATTACGAATTTTCCGATGGAAGAGACTTTCGTCGATACTACCGACGGAAAGTTCTATGGTTATCCTTGGTTCGATACGCGGCGTGTTATCGATTCGCTGGGGATTTCCATTACAGATGAGGATAAAGAATCTTGGGGGCAATACGGGAATTCGTATAACTATTATATCGACGATTACCAGTGGCAACACAGTTATTCTATTGGCGATTTTGATTACTTCGCTTCTATTCAGTTGAATGGATATATAGAAAAGCAGATCCCGATGGGTAATCTCTCTGCAATGTACAAGTCAAGCGAGGTCGCGCTCTCCTTTATCGATAATACAGACTCGACAGAAATATTATTGCTGCCTTTAAAAGAAAAGTTGCTAGACTTGACAAAGTTCGATTCGAATATTCCGAAAGAAGCCTTAGACGAATTGACGCTTGATTTCGAAAATGAACGTATCTTAGGGAAACTGATTTTCACAGATTTAGGCTATAATATTGCAAACGACTCGATAAAAATGAATCATTCAAGAGCTTATTTATTTATAAAGCAACGTTGATATGTTAGATCGCATTAATCTTGAGCATATTTTATTTCTGGATATCGAAACCGTTCCCGAGAAGATCGCTTTTGATGAGTTGGACGATGAAAAGAAAGCACTGTGGGACCAAAAATCGAAGTACCAACGCAAAGATGACTATACGCCAAAGGAATTTTATGAACGCGCTGGTATCTGGGCAGAGTTTGGCAAAATTATCTGTATTTCTGTCGGATATCTAAAAATTCATGGTGATGTACGAACCTTTAGAACAACTACTTTTCACGGAGAAGAAACAAAACTCCTCAAAGAATTCAAGAACTTACTAATTACCCATTTTAGCAGCAGCAAGCATTTATTGTGCGGCCATAATGCAAAGGAATTCGATTTTCCGTATATCGCACGTCGCATGATTATTCACGGCATAGAACTCCCTTATAAGTTAAATTTATTCGGTAAAAAACCATGGGAAATACCCCATTTAGACACTATGGAGCTTTGGAAATTCGGGGACTACAAACATTTTACCTCTTTAAAACTGCTAGCGAATATTCTAGGCATTCCTTCGCCCAAACAAGATATTGACGGGAGTATGGTGCGACACGTATATTATGAGGAAAAAGACCTCGATCGCATCATTACCTACTGCGAATTAGATGTCGTTACCACCGCTCAGGTATTTTTGCGCTTGCGAAATGAAGAATTGCTAGATGAAAGCGAAATCAAAAGTGTGTAGCTACCCATTAAATTTCAACTGAATATATACCGGAAAATGATCGCTATACCCGCCTATGTATTTACGACCGGCATACGTACGGTACGGCGTTCCTTTGTACTTCCCCTTAAATTCCACCAAAAACTCTTTGTCAAAAATATTGGCGTGCGCAAAACTGTGCGTGCCTTTTTCATGATTCAAAAAGTTATGAGACACCATAATCTGGTCGAAAAGACTCCAATTTTTTTTATAATTGGCACTCCCACGCTGCACGGGAATATGCAATTTATCCATTGGGTTGTACAAGGCCCTATCGTTAACTAGTGTTTGTATGCTTTCCGATTTTGGATCGTCATTAAAATCGCCCAAAACAATGTAGTTGGGGTTTTTAAAAGTCAATTCTAACTTTTGCATAAACTCACTTAAAGTCTGAGCTGCTTTTACCCGTTTGTATCCTGTTTCTTCTGCCCCATCTCGACGCGATGGCCAATGGTTTACAAAAACATGCACCTTTTCCCCGCTCAATTTTCCTCGTACATATAAAATGTCTCGAGTAGTATCTCGTTCCCCATTGGGATTATTTACATAGAGCGTAATCGGTTCTGAATGGGCTACTTGAAAATATTTTTTATGATAGATCAATGCCGTATCAATACCTCGCTCATCGGGGCTTTCGTAGTGCACAAAATCATAATCGATAGCTCGTAGCGGTTCTGCGTTAATAAGATCTTCTATTACATTATCGTTCTCGACTTCGGCAACACCCACCAGTACTGGTGGGGTACTAGAACTTTTCTCCCCTATTTCGGCAATGGTCTTCGCAAGCTTGTAGACCTTGCGCTTGTACCGCTTCATCGTCCATTTTTTAAACCCTTCCGGAGTAAAATCTTTGTCCAACTTTCCTTTATCATGAACAGTATCAAACAGATTTTCAAGATTGTAAAATGCAACGGTATAAAGATTGCCTTTGGGTTTTCTCTTAAACAATGAAAATAGCATAGTATCTTATTGGGGAAGACAATTTACAAAAAGTCGACACTAGTTCATTAAATTTGTAGTCTAATTCGATTTATGTTAGAAAAGAAGGCGATAAATTATGAAGGTGTGGTGCTGATCGGTATTATTAATCAACTACAAGATCAGCAAAAGGTAGACGAATATCTAGATGAACTTGAGTTTCTAACCTATACTGCCGGAGGAGAAGTTTACAAGCGTTTTGTGCAACGTATGAATGTGCCAAACCCAAAAACCTTGATCGGAAGCGGTAAAATGCTCGAGGTACAAACCTATGTAAAAGAGAATGATATCAGCTCCGTTATTTTTGATGATGAACTAACACCTGCCCAACAGCGTAATATCGAAAAGCAACTAAGCTGCAAAATATTAGATCGCACCAGTCTCATCTTAGATATTTTTGCTCAGCGAGCACAGACCAGTTACTCCCGTACCCAAGTAGAGCTGGCGCAATATGAATACCTCTTACCGAGACTGACGGGTTTGTGGACACACCTTGAACGCCAAAAAGGGGGTATTGGAATGCGTGGGCCAGGAGAAACCGAAATCGAAACCGATAGGCGAATCGTACGAGATCGTATTAGTTTACTTAAAAAGAAACTTCTAAAGATCGATCGTCAAATGGAAACCCAACGTGGCAATCGTGGGGCCTTGGTACGTGTTGCTCTGGTCGGCTATACCAATGTCGGCAAATCTACTTTGATGAACGTTATTAGCAAGAGTAAGGTCTTTGCAGAAAATAAGCTCTTCGCAACCTTAGACACGACCGTTCGCAAGGTCGTTTTGGGGAACTTGCCATTTCTTTTGAGCGATACCGTGGGTTTTATTCGAAAACTGCCCACGCAATTGGTCGAAAGCTTTAAAAGTACGTTAGATGAAGTTCGTGAGGCAGACCTGCTGCTGCACGTAGTAGATATTTCGCATCCTCAATTCGAGGAACATATCGCATCGGTTGAAAAGATATTGGGTGAAATCGAAAGCAGTAATAAGGCAACTATTATGGTCTTTAATAAAATTGATCAATATAAAGCTGAAACTATTGATGAAGATGATCTTATCACAGAGAGGACCAGCTTGCACTTTTCATTAGAAGATTGGCAAAACACCTGGATGCAGCGCGTCGGCAACAATGCTTTGTTTATCTCTGCGCTAAACAAGGAGAACCTGGATGTATTTCGTAAGCGTGTGTATGATGAAGTGCGCAACATTCATGTAACTCGCTTTCCGTACAACAACTTTTTATATCCAGAACATTTAGATGAATATTAGCATCTTTTAAATAATTCGTTTTTGGGCACAACATAAACCGGGGTCGGGTCTTCCGCTATATCCCCGATGGTCATCGGGGGATGCCGCTGCAACCACTTGTGCAAAATTCAACTCTCTTTTACTTACCGTTTATCGATCAAAATAAGCACTTGGTATTTTTCACAACAACATCGCTTAGGTTCACAACAATAATTTAGCAGGTTACCAAAACAGCCATACATTTACACCGTAATTAAACAACAAACAACTGGACTTAAACCATGAACTTGACCGAATTGCAAAAAAGAAATTAAAGCAAACACCAAACTAACCTGCTTAAACCAATCTAAAATCAAACCTACTTGAAGAAAAACCCGGCTCCCCAGCCGGGTTTTTTATTAAACAAATTGTCCAGTCCTAAAATTTATTAGTTAAGTCATACAGGTATTCTAAGATTTTCATCTCTAAAAACAGCATCTAAAAAGTGTATTTCATCAGATAAAAGTACATTTTAACGTATTTCACAACACTAAATGCACTATTTACAACAATAATTTATCATAACGTTCTACCTCCTATACCTTAGACCCGATTTAAGATTTAGTGTTTGATTCCCAAATCAGCGCGCAATAGAAAGTTCGATTTATATTGCTAGTGCAACCAACTTCAACGAGATTTACTTAACAAAAAAATCCCCGACTTGCGTCGGGGATTTTGTATTACATAAAAGTTTCTGTTATCTAGAAAGAGTAGTTCAATCCTAGAAGATAATAGCTTTGTGTTTTTACATCAACATCTGCAAGAACTGCAGCCGTGCCAGGGTCGTTTGCAAATGACTCTTGCTTATTGTTTCTAAGTCCGAATTCGAAACCAACTCCTATTCCTTTCCATAACGTGTAGCCAAAAGAGTTTATCCATGTCCAGTTAGAAAGGTCGCTACTCTTATAACTCTGAAAGGTAGAAAAGTTCGTTTTAAAACTTACCGCTCCAATTTGCCTAGTATAATCAACCAAGATCTTTGCACCAGTAGAAGATTCATATGCTGCATCGTCGCTAGAAAAGATGAAGTTGTAGTTTAATGGGTGAATTACAACTACCAAATCGGTAATAGGTGTCCAAGTTGCACCTATCCCTAAATCTAAGTATCCAGGGTCGTTGAAGTTGTTGATGATGGAGGTACGGTACTCCCCTAAGGCAGATATCGCAAACTTTTTACTGAGTTTATATCCGTACAAAGAGGTGATGTTAAAAGCATCTGTTGTTCCATTGAAATTCTCCTGATCTGCCGTACGTACAACTGCATCTTTATTATCAAGTTTTACCCACTGTAGATTAACATTCAAGTTATTTCTCCAAAAATATTTATCGCGATCTAAGTTAGCAAATCCATTGACGGTAACTCCAATATTACCTGCGGAGTTGTTAGGAGTACCCTGATTGTACCAGTTCTTGGCACCGGAAAAGTTAGCCCCGATTGTACCAAAAATTCCTTTCTTCCACCCAGGAAATTTATCTATCTCCCCCTGCAAAGCGTCTATTCTACCTTGCATAGCTGTTATTGAGTCTTTTTTGGCAGCCTGTTCAGCTTTCAACTCGTCAATTGTCTGCGCTGAAACGACTGCAAAAGCCATCATAGCTGTAATTGTAAAAACTAATTTTTTCATCTTGTAATGTTTAGTATTTAATGTATCTATTTTTTTAGACACGCAAAAGTAGTAATTGTCACTTACTTTTAATAAATAATATCGATTATTTTCTCTTGTACAATGGTACAGAAGAGCAGGCCTCACCGTACATCAAACTTTTAACTAGAGGTTGTAAACGAGATGTTATGAATACATAGGCGTTGGCAGGCACGGGTTTCTTGCTACAGCCGTTGATAATCACCAACTTATCTTTATACTCCGATAAATCTATATTTTGTATGATATCTTGATATAGCGTGGTTTCAAGCTGTTCTAAATCTCCCTGTACTATTTGTTTTGCGAACGGCTGTAGTTTGCTGGTCAAAAACATGAACGCCCAACCTGGAATTATAGCATCAGTAGAACAGGTAATTGCCACATAAGCATCGGCATAGAGTTCCCAATCATGACTATCTGCAAAAGTGCGAAACTCCTTTTCCCGTAGAATCAATCCTTCGTAGAGCCAATCTTTTATGTCTAAAACGATTCGTTTACCCTCTTGGTAATAGTCTTCCAAGTCAAATGTAAGGATTTTACTTTGGGCTACTCGGTTTAGAATGGGTTGTTCAGAATTTTGCATATTCAAGATTCATATTTAATTGGGGAAATACTCCTATAATCTCCTCAATGAGATACTATCAAACCAGGAGGAAAAAGGTAGTTATTCCAGCTTGTATGGCCAGCTTATAAGAGTCCGAGTTCTAGTTTTGCTTCTTCGCTCATAAGGTCTTGTGTCCAAGGTGGGTCAAAAGTAATTTCGACCTCGGCATCCTTTATGGCATTCAGCGATTTTACTTTCTCCTCAACCTCAACTGGCAAAGTCTCTGCTACTGGGCAGTTAGGAGAGGTTAAGGTCATCAAAATTTTTACTTCATTCTCTTCATTCACCAATACGTCATATATCAAACCCAATTCATAAATATCTACAGGTATTTCCGGGTCGTATATTGTCTTTAGAATCTTGACTATTTTTTCTCCCAATTCTTGGGTATCTATTGCGGTTTCTTCGCTCATTCCTAAATAGTTTATGAGTTTATGAGTTTAAAGTTTATGAGGTGTTTTTATAAACTCATAAACTTGGCCAGCGGCCAAAATAAACTCAAAAACAATTTTTAATTCAACTGTGTTTGATACGCTACAGCGTACAATTTCAACTGTTTAATCATACTAACAAGCCCATTGGCCCGTGTCGGGCTCAAATGCTCTTTCAGTCCAATCTCGTCAATAAAATCTGTATTAGCATCGATAATTTCTTGTGGTTTTTGGTCGCTAAACGCACGAATAAGAATGGCAATTATTCCCTTGGTAATTATCGCATCACTATCGGCAGTGAAAACCAATTTATTCTCATGTAGCTCGGCATGCACCCAAACCTTACTTTGACAGCCTTTGATGATATTATCATCTGTCTTATACTGCTCATCTATCAAGGGCAACGATTTTCCCAAATCTATCATATACTCATAACGCTGCATCCAATCTTCGAACATGGCGAACTCATCTATAATTTCTTCTTGTATCTCCTGTATGGTCATAATTTTTTCTTCGGCTTTACATCAAAATACGGATGAACTAGCATGTGTAAAAATACGATAAGATAGGGTCTAATTCAATATTTTAAGGCAATGATGGCTTCTACTGGCTAGAGCAACATCGATTTAGCTCGTTTTACTCCTGAAACGAGTACATCTACCTCATCTTTCGTATTATAGAAACTAAAACTAGCTCTTACAGTACCTGGAATTTTGTAAAAATCCATTATGGGCTGAGCACAATGGTGCCCTGTTCTAACGGCTATACCTAATTTATCCAAAATTGAACCGATATCATAAGGGTGTAGTTTTTTAATATTAAAGGAAATGACCGAAGTTTTATTTTGGGCCGTTCCGTAGATTTTTAGACCCTCTATTTTCAAGAGTTCGGCCGTAGCATATTCTAGCAAATCATTTTCATAGTTGGCGATAGCATCAAAACCGATGGCGTTCACATAGTCCAAGGCCGCCCCAAAAGCGATGCCTCCACAGATATTTGGTGTGCCTGCCTCGAATTTATGTGGTAGGTCGGCATAGGTTGTTTTTTCGAATGTAACCTCGGCAATCATTTCGCCGCCGCCTTGGTATGGTGGTAATTTATTCAGCCATTCTTCCTTACCGTAGAGTATTCCCACTCCTGTAGGACCACAGATTTTATGAGCTGAAACCGTATAAAAATCGACATTGAGCTTTTGCATATCTGCCTTAATGTGCGGTGCTGCTTGTGCGCCATCAATTAAGACTGCAGCACCTACTTCGTGGGCAGCTTGTATTATTTCTTCAATGGGATTAATCGTACCCAAGGCATTTGAGATGTGATTACAGAATACCAATTTCGTTTTATCAGAAAGTAAATTGTGGTATTCGCTCATCAGCAATTCGCCTTGCTGGTTCATTGGTATAACTTTCAATTTTGCCCCTGTATGTTCACAAAGCATTTGCCACGGCACAATATTCGAATGGTGTTCCATCGCCGAAACGATAAGTTCATCACCTTCTTTTAGAAGTGAGGTAAAACCGTTAGCTACCAAATTAATGCTATGTGTTGTCCCAGAGGTCATGATAACCTCATGCGACTTGGCGATGTTAAAATGTTTCTGAATTTTTATACGAGCTTGTTCGTACTTATCGGTCGCTTCTTGAGAAAGTGTATGCACCCCTCTGTGAATATTCGCATTGTAATTGCCGTAGTAATCTGCTATCGCATCAATTACCTGCTTTGGTGTTTGCGAGGTTGCCGCGTTGTCTAAATACACTAATTGCTTTCCGTTGACCTTGCGGTTTAGGATAGGGAAATCTGCCCGTATTGTGGTAACATCTAACATAGTCGAATATCAAAGACACAAAGATACCCACTAAGTCGTAAAAAGTAGAGAAACTGACTTGTTATTCCCTAGAAAAGAGCATACCCGACAGAGAGTTGGAATATGGAATCAGATAGGTCGTCATTAGTAGATGAATTTTCGAATTGTGATTTTCTAACTAAGTCCGAGACGCCCAAATAATACCGCAATTGTAACCTGTACCTCTCTTTAAGGCTAAACGCTATACCTGCCGAAGGACCGAAGTCAAAACTAAAATCTTTGGAAGCAGAAACACCGAATTGCGGACCAAATTCTAAAGCAAAGACTTTGCTAAAATTCACCCGAAACAGCAAAGGAACCTGTATATAGTCTCTCTTAAACGGTTTAATTCAGGTGAATCCAAATGTAGTAGAGTTCGGGTCGAGCCCATCTCTAATTCGAAAATCGGTTTTCAATCTCGCTCCTTGGCTCGAATAAAATAGTTCTTGATGAAACGACTATTTACCTTTCATTGGCATTTCTAAAAATACGCCCAGATGAAAAGAGCTTCTCGGCCTGAAATCAGCGTCATTCGTATCTCCCATAATAATACTTCGGTTTAATCCGGCTTTTGCACCAAAATGTAACTCTTGGGCATTGAGATGAGTTATTGAGGTCAAAAGAAATAAAAATATAATATGTTTAATTTGACAACTGTTCATAGATGTTGGATTAACGGGTACTAAAGATTTTTTACTGTTAAGACCTTTCATTTTTAAAGAGGAACAACACCTCGATATTCTCTACAATATAAAATAGCCAACAGAAAGTTGGAAGACTGAATTGTTATTCGTAAAACTACCTATGCTACTTCTATTGATATTTGAAAACCCATGATAATACCCAAATTCAACCCGTACAAAATCGGTAATTTTATAAATTGCTGCAAGTCTTGCGCCGTAATCAAATTTAAAATTTCCATTAGAACTTGAGCCCCTCCCTTCTTCTACACTTTCTTCTCCTCCATTATCTTTTACAACCCCAACAGCATTGAGCAGAAAACCAACCTGAGGGCCGGCTTGAACCCCCAATTTCTCAGTGAGATATAAATTGAACAACATGGGAATGTTCAGAAAGTTTATTCTTTGTGCAAACTTTACGTTAGAAGTCGGATTTTCAAAACCACCTCGTATATCGACTTCATCATTATACCCTTGAGAGGAATACATAATTCTCGGTGAAAAAGAAATGTTATCCGAGAGATAAAATTCCGAAGAAATGCCCAAATGAAATGATAACCTTCTCTGTATATCTGCAAAATTTGAAAGGTCGCCAACGTAAGTTGAATAATTGGCACCTCCTATAATTCCAAATTGTTGCTCTTGTGCGTTTACACACTGGATTAAAGTTGTAAAAAAAATAGCAGTTAAAAAGAGTTTTTTCATGCTTTTTGTAAAATCTTAAATAGATGGTCTCACTTATAAATTAAAACCAAGATTTACCCCTAATTTTTTTGCAATCAATTTATTAATCCGTGCTTTTAACTCTGGAATTCGAACACTCTCTAAAACGTTGTTGGCAAAGGCATACATCAATAATGCTCTAGCCTCTTTTTCGGGTATACCGCGAGATTGCAGGTAAAACAGAGCATCTTCGTCTAATTGACCAATGGTACAACCATGCGAACATTTTACGTCATCTGCAAAAATCTCTAGTTGCGGTTTGGTATTGATGGTCGCCTTATCACTTATTAAGATGTTGTTGTTCTGCTGAAAAGCATTGGTCTTTTGGGCGATTTTGTCGACGATAATTTTTCCGTTGAAAACTCCTGTTGAATTCTCGCCATAAATACCTTTGTAATCTTGGTGACTTTCGCAGTTGGGTTCTATATGATGCACCAAAGTATGGTGGTCTACGTGTTGTTTTTCTGCTAAAATGGTAACGCCCTTCATGGTAGAGTCCATATACTCACCATTTTGGTAGAAGTTGAGGTTGTTGCGTGTTAACTTTCCACCGAAAGAAAAGGTATGCACATTTACAAAACTTTTACTTTTCTGATTGATGTAAGTGTTATCAATTAAAGAGGCAGTTGCCGCATCGTTTTGTACTTTATAGTAATCAACAATTGCACTTTTTGCAGCAAAAATTTCGGTAACGCAATTTGTTAAAACTTCATTGCTCGTTAAGCTCTGATGACGTTCGATGACCTGAAGCTCCGCATTTTCCTCAACTACAATTAAATTTCTTGGCTGAAGCATTAAAGACGATTCGTTCCCAGTTGCAAAATGAACGATTTCTACGGGCTTTTTAGGCATTTTATTCTTTGGAATATAGATATAAGCACCCTCTCTGCTAAAAGCCGTATTCAGAGTCGTGAGCGATTCGTCTTTTGAAGCCACTTTGTTGAAATATACATCTATAACCTGCTTGTACATCGGTTTTGTCAAGGCCGAACTCATTAAACAGATATCAACACCGTCGTGCGTGGTTTCCGATAGGTTAGAACTGTAAATACCGTCTATGAAAACAATTTTATAGGTATCGATATCGTGAATAAAATACTTCTTTACGTCTTTATAGTCAAGTGTATTATCCAGTTTTGGAAAAATGCTGAAGTCAATCTTTTTTAAACTATTCAAAGAGGTATATTTCCAAGCCTCCTCTTTTTTTGTCGGAAAACCTTTTGCTTCAAAATTCTTCATTGCTTCGGTACGCTCATCATGTACAGAATGATCTACATCTACATTGTTTTCGAATGCGATGAAGGAAGAAGTTAGCTTATCTTTTAAATCCATATTTTAATAAGTATTAAGTAGAGCGTATTAAATAATAAGTGTTTTGTACTCATTACTTTTACTTTGTACTTTTTTAAACCGCAGTTTCCTGTTTCAACCAATCGTATCCTTTCTCTTCCAGTTCAAGTGCCAATTCCTTGCCACCTGATTTTACGATTTTACCATTATGCAATACATGCACAAAATCGGGTACAATATGCTCCAAAAGTCTTTGGTAATGCGTGATTACGATTACTGCATTGTCTTTGCTCTTTAGTTTGTTCACTCCATTGGCTACAATTCTGAGCGCATCAATATCCAATCCTGAATCGGTTTCATCCAAAATTGCCAATTTCGGCTCTAGCATCGCCATTTGAAATATTTCGTTTCTTTTCTTTTCCCCACCTGAAAAACCTTCATTTAAAGAGCGGGACAAGAACTTACGGTCTATTTCCAGCATTTCGGACTTTTCCCGAATGAGTTTCAGCATATCTTTGGCCGGCATATCGTCCAGACCTCTTGCTTTTCTTGATTCGTTAATGGCGGTTTTTATGAAATTGGTCACAGAAACTCCAGGAATTTCGACAGGATACTGAAACGACAGAAACACACCTTTGTGTGCGCGTTCTTCAGGAGCATCGTCTTCTAAATCCTCCCCATCAAGCACAACAGAACCTTTAGTCACTTCAAATTCTTCTTTCCCGGCGATTACCGCGGCCAAAGTACTTTTACCAGAACCATTGGGCCCCATTATTGCATGAACCTCACCGGCTTTCACCTCTAGGTTGATTCCTCTTAAAATATCTTTGTCTTCTACTCTTGCGTGCAGATCATTGATTTTTAACATCGTCTCTTAATTTAAATAGTTGGGTGCCTTAGGCAGTTTATTAAAATCTTCTTTTTGGTGTTGTAGGTACACCTTGGCATTCTTTTCTTTGGCGAAAGCTTCAAAAGCTTCCATACTTTTAAGGGTTTGGTCTACATCGAAATTAAAAATAGGAACTCTTTTGTGCTCCCTATTCTCATAAGTATGATACAAATCTCCTGTCAATAATAATGGCCCGTGTTCTGACAAATTCAAAAATAACAATTGATGCCCAGGGGTATGACCTGGCATTGATTTAATTACTACAGTGCCATCACCGAAAACATCATAGTCGCCACTTAATTTTTTAGTCTTGGTCAATTCTTTAATGGCGTTATAATTGTCGGCGTTGTCTTTTTGAGATGTTTCGCTCGTTATCGAATCATATTCCGATTGTTGTACCAACCAGGTCGAGTTCTTAAATGCATTCGCATGACCACTATGATCAAAATGGGTGTGCGATAATGCAATGAAATCGATATCATCAATTGCCATATCTATGGATTTCAATTGATTTACAACAGAATCTTTTCTGGAGACCGTAAAAGCACCACTGGGGTCTGTGAACGGCTCTGGCAAGCCAATCAAACCCTCGGGAAGACCAGCATCCCACATTAGGTTTCCTTTGGGGTGGCTAATTACATAAAAAGCATCTGAAAATTCTTTAGTCTGCCCTTGGTAGGTGGTGTCTTGTGAAAAAAGTTCCAAGTTATTGACCATTACTGTTCCACCATCGAAGGTGTAGAGTTTAACTTCGGGCTTTATGGCTTCTTCAGAAGCAGTGGTTATTTCAGCACCCTCCTTTTTGGTCTCTTTACAGGAAAGGGCAACTAAAACCAGCAATACAAATACTATATGTTTTTTCATTTCAATCTTGTCTGTTCGAGCGCAGTCGAGAACTACCAAATGACCTCTCGACTGCGCTCGAGGGGACAAGAACATGTTTTTATCCTACAGAACCCTCTAAGCTGATTTCCAATAATTTTTGCGCCTCTACCGCAAACTCCATCGGTAATTTGTTCAATACTTCTTTACTAAAACCATTTACGATTAGGGCAATGGCTTTTTCGGTTTCTATTCCTCTTTGGTTGCAATAGAAAATTTGATCTTCCCCTATTTTACTGGTCGTAGCCTCGTGTTCTATTTGGGCCGATTTGTTTTTTACCTCGATATACGGAAAAGTATGTGCGCCGCATTCATTACCCATCAAGAGCGAATCGCATTGCGAAAAATTGCGCGCATTTTCGGCTCGCCCATTTATCTGTACCAAACCTCTGTAACTGTTCTGGGATTTTCCTGCGGAAATTCCTTTGGATATTATAGTACTTCGGGTATTCTTGCCCAAGTGAACCATTTTAGTGCCTGTATCGGCCTGTTGGTAGTTATTGGTAACGGCAATAGAATAAAATTCCCCGATAGAATTATCTCCTTTCAAGATACAGGATGGATATTTCCAAGTTACCGCAGAACCTGTCTCTACTTGTGTCCAAGAAATTTTTGCGTTTTTCTCACATATGCCACGCTTGGTCACAAAGTTATAGACACCGCCTTTGCCTTCGGCATTTCCAGGAAACCAATTTTGTACCGTTGAGTATTTTATTTCCGCATCATCTAGCGCAATTAGCTCTACAACAGCCGCATGCAATTGGTTTTCATCTCGAGAAGGAGCTGTGCAACCCTCCAAATAACTTACATAACTACTTTCATCGGCAATTACTAAAGTACGCTCAAACTGACCTGTACCTCCTTCGTTAATCCTAAAATAGGTCGATAATTCCATCGGACATTTTACGCCTTTCGGAATATAACAAAACGAGCCGTCGGTAAATACAGCCGAGTTTAAGGCCGCATAAAAATTATCTGTTTTTGGTACTACAGTACCCATATATTTTTTAACCAATTCAGGATGTTCCTGAATCGCTTCTGAAATCGGCATGAAGATAATTCCCTTTTCAGCCAAAGTCTTTTTGAAGGTCGTCGCTACCGAAACCGAATCCACCACGATATCAACAGCTACGTTTTGCAATTTTTTTTGCTCGTCTACAGAAATGCCCAACTTCCGATACATTTCGAGCAAATCTGGGTCAACATCTTCTAACGATTTGTTCGGATCTGTAGCCTTCGGAGCCGAATAATAACTGATTGCTTGAAAATCTGGTTTTTGATAACGGACATTCGCCCATTCGGGCTCTTCCATCTTCTCCCAAATACGAAAAGCATCTAAACGCCAGTCAGTCATCCATTGCGGTTCGTTTTTCTTTTTGGAAATCGCACGAACAATGTCTTCACTCAGACCCTTAGGAAAAGTGTCGGACTCAATATTCGTATAGAAACCGTACTCATACTCTTGAGTTTCCAGTTCTTTTTTTAAATCATCTTCTGTATACGCCATAAGCCAAGCCCCCTAACCCCCAAAGGGGGAATTTAAATTTATTAAACAAAACTTCTTCTTCATGTCAACTATCACTCTTCAACTTACATCCTTTTCAATACCACATGCATGTTCCCCCTTTGGGGGTTAGGGGGCCTATAATGAAAAACTCTCCCCACAACCACAAGTACGTTGTGCATTCGGATTGTTGAAAACGAAACCTTTTCCGTTTAATCCACCCGAATATTCCAAAACCGTACCGACGAGATATAAAAAGCTCTTTTTATCTACGATAATGCGCACATCGTTATCTTCGAAAACCTTATCGGTTTCACTCATTTTATTATCGAAGTCGAGTTCATAACTTAACCCACTGCAGCCACCACTTTTAACCCCTACGCGCACATAATCGCTAGTAGCGTCAAAACCACCTTCGGTCATGAGATCGATTACTTTTTTTTTGGCCGTTTCCGAAACTTGAATCATAATGTTTTCTCTTAGCACCAAATTCTATTTGGTATGATTCTAAATAGCTTACAAATATACGCTATACGTCTCTTTATAACGCAAAACCTAACATTATAATAACATATTAAAAAACGGTAGTGTCCGCTTAAAGACGTAAGACCGCTGCGCTGCTGGACATAAGACCTAAGACTAAATTTTAACTAATTGAAAATCAGCGTCTCTACTGAAAAATTTATTCTCATGGTAAGGAATTTTATAAAAGCTGCAAAAGCAGGTTGTCAAATCTCAATTCAGCATTGACAACTAGTGATTGCTGGCATTACCAGAACATATTAAAATATTTACTGTACAGTAGTGAAAACAAATACCGATTATTTATGGACTTGAAAGTCCAAATAGCAAGTTGAAATAAGAATTTTACTTGATTTTGAGGATGACCAAGTCTTTTAGCCCTTTGTTTTGAAGTTCTAAGAAGTCGCTGCTATCAGATTCGCCTACTAAAATGATGCTTTGGTCCTCGTTCTCCAAGGCGTCATAAGCGTAGTCAAGACCACTTCCACCAAATGTATTTTGCCAGACCATATTACCTTGCGAATTGGTCTTTACCAGCCAAATATCATTTTCGCCAGTGTTTGCGCTTACATCCATAGTCATACTTTTAGAGTTGCCCGAAATAATGAAACCACCATCAGCGCTTAATGCAACACTTTGGGCCGCATCAAATGCTGGGCCTCCAAAATTACGTTCCCAAACCAAGTTGCCGCTATCATCGATTTTCACCATCCATACATCAGATTCGCCGTGATTTTTTGCAACGTCTTTATCAGAGCTGAAGGTATTGCCCACAACCACATACCCATTATCGTTAGTCTTTACCATATCATAGGCAATTTCGATGCCCGATCCGCCAAAAGAACGCTCCCATAGCATAGTGCCTTGGGCGTCTATTTTAACTACCCAGAAATCATAACTGCCTCGGCTTTGCTTAATATCAAAATCCTCGCTTTCGGTAAACCCCGAAAGCACAAAACCACCATCTTCGGCTTGCACTACTGAATGTGAACGGTCATTATTCGTACCCCCAAAGTATTTGCGCCATTCTATAGTGCCTTGGGCGTCTAATTTTGTACCCCAAAATTCGCCCACGCCATGCGCTGTAATCGAAGTACTTCCTTTATCACTATACCCATCTGCTTGTGCAGAGGTAATATCTAAAAAGCCCGAAAAGAAAAGTCCGCCATCGGCAGTTTCAATTATATCGTAAGAATGATCATGACCTGAAAACCCAAAACTCTCTTCCCATTGTATGATACCTTGCACATCTAATTTTATGACCCAATTATCGTGAAAACCGTTGTTGACACTTCCGTCACCATCGCTACTCATCGCATAACCGGTAAGCGCATAGCCACCATCAGCAGTTTGCACTAAACCTTGTCCTCTATCATCTTTACTTCCACCGTAGGTTCTATTCCATTCAATATTTCCATCAACATCTAACTTCAACAGCCAGTAATCGTTTACACTAGTGGTTTTACTTGTCAAATCTCCATCGGCACTATTCGAAAATCCCAATACGGCATAACCACCATCTTCGGTTGTAATAATCGCCTGTGCGGTATCTTCACCAGACCCTCCAAAACTTTTGGCCCAGTCAAGCTCTCCTAGAAAGGCGGATGTTGTTAATGTGTTTTCAACTTCATCGTCTGGTGTACAGGTAACGAATCCAACGCAAAAAATAATCAGTGCTAGTCTTTTGATGCAATGCATAAATCTTCTAGTTTGATTTTTGAATAACGAACAGACCGCTATTAATATCGCTTACCACTATTTTGCCGCTTGCGAAATAAGGATACACATTCCATACTCCATCGAATGCGGCATTGTCGTCAATTGGAAAGGTGTCAAAAAATCCTTTTTCCGAAATATCCTTATTGGCGATTCCGGAAATGTCCAAAACCCTTACCCCGGCGCGATAGCTGGCAAGAAAAAACTCATCATCAAGTACATAACCATTATGGTCTATGGCACTAGTAACGCCAGAATGTTCATGATGCACAATCGGGTTGTCTAAATCGCTTAAATCGAAAATTATCGTTCTTGTCCGAAAACCACGTTCTGTCTCATCTAATTCATCGCCTAGCAAAAAATAGCGCTGGTCTTCTGTAAACCAACCTTGATGCGTGTATCCAATATTTGAATATGAAATAGCTGAAAGGCTTATCGGGTTCGATTTGTCGGTAACATCGGCAATGACTACCTCATTTTCGTTTGAACCGATAAAAATTTCCTTCCCACTATGTTCGGTATCTGGCCCATTGTAGGTAACTACTTGTGCATCGTGTGCATAACCGCGTTCTCCAAAACCGTTATCAGCAACCGGGTTTTTCGGGTCATTAATATTCACAAAGTGCGCTCCGCCATTAAACTCATCATTCCGAGCGGTTCCAACAGCATACGCATATCCTGATTCTTCATTAATTACGACATTGTGGGCATTGCCAAAACCCGTATATCGAAAATCAGCTTGGAATGTGGCGGGTGCATCGGTTACATTTCTGAGTTTTGATAAATCGAATACCTGCATGCCATGACCACTAGCTTCAGATACAATAAAAGCATGATCCTTAAATACTTTAACGTCGCGCCAAGAACTTGATTCTGTTGCTGTGGGCAACTTGCCCAAATAAAGTAATGCTTCACTATCGGAGATATCAACGAAGACAGTGCCATTATTTACGCCCATTATCGCGTATTCCTTACCTGTTGTGGTATCTGTCCAGCCCCAACTATCATTTCCCGATGAAGCACCGAACACACTTAAAGGTATGGTGCTAACCAAGTCATAACCATCGCAAGGGTAGTCTCCCGCCATTCCATTCTCGCAGGGTGTAATACCGCTTGTCAAATTATTGCCCCCTGAGGAATCATCATCCGGGTCGCAACCAAAAGTAAAAGCAAGTAAACTGAAGAATAGAATGCATTTTTTCATAAAGCAGGTAAATTTTATTTTACTACAAAGATAACACTTCAAAGAGAGGGCTTAAGAGTACAACAGTCGCATCATACTTTACCCTACTTTTATCAAAGCATATTTTCTTAGTAAGTTCATAGTCATTATTCTAGAACCTCATAACTATAAACGAAAGATTTCCATAGAAATTACTTGTACTTTTGCCAGATGCTAGAAGACAAAAAACAAGAATCTGTTTCATTGGAAACTTTAGGTGAATTCGGATTGATACACCATTTGACAAAACATTTTTCGCTTCAACATAAATCATCTGTAATTGGTATTGGTGATGATGCAGCGGTTTTAGACCATACCCAAAAAACCGTAGTGACTACCGATTTATTGATTGAAGGAGTTCATTTCGACCTCAGCTATATGCCCTTAAAGCACTTGGGCTACAAGGCAGTTGCCGTAAACTTATCTGATGTTTATGCCATGAACGCTACGGCGACGCAAATTACCGTTTCTATTGCGGTATCGAACCGTTTTCCGCTAGAAGCACTGGAAGAATTGTATTCCGGTATTGCTTTGGCCTGTCAAAAATTCAAAATAGATCTTGTGGGCGGCGATACCACTTCCTCACAAAAAGGAATGCTTATCAGCATTACTGCTTTAGGGGAAGCTAACGAAACTGAAATCACCTATCGTAGCGGTGCCAAACCGAATGACCTGTTGGTCGTTTCGGGCGACTTGGGTGGAGCTTATATAGGGCTACAGGTATTGGAGCGTGAAAAGGAAGTATTCAAAGTTAACCCCAATAGCCAACCAGATTTAGAACCCTACACCTATATCGTAGAGCGGCAGTTAAAGCCCGAAGCGCGCAAAGATATTCCCGAACTACTTAAATCGCTGGCAGTACAGCCCACTGCTATGATTGATATTAGCGACGGACTATCATCCGAAATCTTGCACTTATGTAAAGAAAGTAAAGTAGGTTGCAACCTATTCGAAGATAAA
>Ga0114957_1000963_pt1 | contig 34412 bp, 29 predicted proteins | sample BantaG_FD_87175 | JGI IMG/M metagenome (GOLD analysis project Ga0114957, IMG submission 87175) | Marine algal microbial communities from Bantry Bay, Ireland - BantryBay_4 metaG | ecosystem: Host-associated > Algae > Red algae > Unclassified | place: Bantry Bay, Ireland | collected 2014-11-21
CTCGATAAAAATCGTTGTTGTCTTTACAATATGTCAATGAACTTCCAATAAAATCCGCTCCCTTAAACTACATATCCACTCTCCATCAATCCCAAAGCGGGTGCAAATATAAGAGGGTTTTTTTCAATTGCAACAACTATTTTAAATCTTTTTTTAAATATTTTACCCCTTCCAATACAACCCCTTATCGATGAGCCTATTAAGACCGATAATTTTCTATAAAAGGTCATTAAAAATAACATAATTTAAACCTAACGGCAAACATTTACTTTGAAAAAGTGAGATGCATTAGGGATAGTAGTGAAAAGCCTACAGTAACGCCAAAAGCGTTATGAGGACTTGAAGCGAATAGCCCGACTTCGCCTAATGGCGAAGGAACGCCCAAAAAATTCAAAATCAAACAAGCGGTGCATTGGCTACTTAGGAAAATACCTAAATGGAATTTCCACTATTTTCCTCATGTAAGTACTATCGTTAAGATGGTCTTTTCTTTTTATTTCTAGAAGGTGTTTACCCTTTGACAAACCCTCAATATCAAGAAAGGTTTCCTAACCCTTTTGATTTTTCATATTTTTTGTCAGTACCAATCTAGATTGATAATTAGTAGAATCTACCATAAGCTCATACATCTCGTCTAATGCCGCTACATAATCTCTAGTGAGTTTGCGCTTTTTATTCCAGTTGAAATTGTTGGGCCCAAAAGAGATTCGTGAATACAAGCCCCTATTATCTTCTTCTGGCTTTAAATCTTTAAAGAAATAAAAGACACCATCCTCTACTGCGCTCCCATACACAACAAACACATTAAGAAAAGGATGGCGGATTACTTTGGATGGTATTGCAGCAAGATTTACATAGTCAGAATTACTTTCTAACAAATCACTGTAATTGTGAACAGTAGCAACAACTATAGATGAACCATTATTTTCGTCTAGATAATTAGATGTGCTAAATCCTAGACCCGCTAGAATTCCAATACCAATGTAAAGTGGAACCACAATAAAACTTATTCGTTTGCCAAACTTTGTATCCAAAAAATTGTGCACCATAGGCCTATATAAAAAGGATAAAGTCAGGTGTTTAAAAACTTGATATACTGGATAATAGAAAAAAGGTAGTCCATCTCTTCTTTTTTAACCATCCTTGCGTTATAAAATCTATAAATGTCAGTAGTGAACCTAGCACTAGGAAAATGACGGTTGGAATCGCAATCCATGACCTGTAATCACCATCTCCAAAGTCTGACCAGCGACCCAACGAATCTATCAAAAAAACGATAAGCATGGCCCCTAATACGTAAAAGACCAAAAGAAAGGTTATGGCAAAAATAACACTGCAATATTTCTCTAGTTTTGCAACATAATTATCAAACGAACCTACACGACGTTTTAGATGTCTGGTAAACTTTTCGCCTTAATTTAATTTATCATAATCTATATCTCCAGAGACATAACGTAAGCCAATGGCACCAATCCACAAACCTCTTAAAACTACATGGGCCAAAAGGTTTGTTGTTAAAATAAACTAGGAAACCAGAAGTGCTTGCCATATAAGGTTGGCATAAATATTTTCATCCATCCGCGACTCTATAGATGCACTTCGTATTGGGTCATCGATTAAAAACAAGCCATAGATTGCGAACCCAGAAATAATTAATTCTAATTGCCAACTTTCTTATTGTAGGATATCCAACCATTTTTAAACTTCTTATTAGCAGGATCGTTGCTCATCTTTATGGGTAGTTTATTAAACTAAATATAGCATAAAGATTACACATAAGTGTTTCTTAATTCAATGGCTATTTAATATTTGGAGTACAATATGAAGTGATTTAAACTTTTTGCGTTCAAGCGAAAATTGGACATTTTTAGGTCATTTGAAGACTTTTTTGACTTGCATAGCATCGCTACGGAAGGAAAAAAAGACAAAAAATGGCCTAAAGAGGGCAATTTTTTAGCAAATGAAAAAAGTTTAAATGACTTCTATAAACAAGTTTATTGTACCTGACGCAGCAAGGTCTTATCTTTACCAGTTGATAATAGAAAAAAGGAAATGATCAATATTACTTTACCCGATGGTTCGGTAAAACCACATAAGACCGGCAGCACGCCAATGGATGTAGCCAAAGGCATTAGCGAAGGTTTGGCACGAAACGTAATCTCTGCCAAGTTTAACGACACAATTGTAGAAGCCAATACACCTCTTATCACCGATGGTCCGCTAACCTTGTATACTTGGTCTAGCGACGAGGGCAAAAAAGCTTTTTGGCATTCTTCTGCACATATTTTAGCACAAGCCTTAGAACAACTTTATCCCGGTGTCAAACTTTGGGTGGGGCCTGCTATAGAAAATGGATTTTACTACGATGTTGATCTTGGTGAAGAAAGTATCTCTGATAAGGATTTTAAGACCATAGAAGATAAAATGATTGAAATCGCGCGAGGCAAGCACGATTTTAGACTGCGTGAAGTAAGTAAAGGCGAAGCGCTATCTTACTACAAGGGCAAAAACGATTACAAGATTGAACTTATAGAAAAACTGGAAGACGGTACTATAACCTTTTGTGACCACGACACCTTTAGTGACCTTTGTAAGGGTGGTCATATTCCCAATACTGGTATTGTAAAAGCGGTTAAAATATTAAGTGTTGCTGGCGCATATTATAAAGGTGACGAAAACAACAAGATGCTCACGCGAGTTTATGGTATTTCTTTTCCGAAGCAAAAAGAGCTGACAGAGTATCTTGCGCTATTAGAGGAGGCCAAAAAACGAGACCATAGAAAACTGGGTAAAGAGTTAGAACTTTTTACCTTCTCTAAAAAGGTTGGTCAAGGATTGCCATTATGGCTACCTAAGGGGGCTGCCCTTCGTGAACGTTTAGAACAGTTTTTGAAAAAAGCACAGAAAAAAGCTGGTTATGAAATGGTCGTGAGTCCGCATATCGGACAGAAAGAACTCTATGTTACTTCTGGGCATTATGAAAAATATGGTGCTGATAGTTTTCAACCTATAAAGACGCCAAAAGAAGACGAGGAGTTTTTGTTGAAACCTATGAACTGCCCCCATCATTGTGAAATTTTCAACCATAGACCATTTAGTTACCGCGAATTACCAAAACGCTATGCAGAATTTGGAACGGTCTACCGGTACGAACAGAGTGGTGAGTTACATGGTCTTACGCGTGTACGAGGTTTTACGCAAGATGATGCACATATTTTCTGTACTCCAGATCAATTGGACCAGGAGTTTAAAAATGTAATCGACCTTTCGCTTTATGTTTTAGGTTCTTTAGGTTTTGAGAATTTTACCGCTCAGGTTTCTGTACGGGATTTAGGCACTCCTGACAAATACATCGGCTCTGTCGAAAATTGGGAGAAAGCTGAAAATGCCATTATCAATGCCGCTAAAGAAAAAGGGTTGGATTTTGTCATCGAAAGTGGTGAAGCTGCCTTTTATGGTCCTAAACTTGATTTTATGGTCAAGGATGCCCTTGGCCGCAACTGGCAACTGGGCACTATTCAGGTAGACTACAATCTACCTGAAAGATTCGATCTAACCTATAAAGGAAGTGATAATGAGCTTCACCGACCAGTAATGATTCACCGTGCACCTTTTGGCAGTATGGAACGTTTCATCGCCCTACTATTGGAACATACAGGCGGTAATTTCCCATTATGGCTTACCCCTGAACAGGCAATAATTTTATCGGTGAGTGAGAAACACGAAAAATATGCTCAAAAAGTTTCAGATTACTTAGAAAATAACGAAATTCGCGCCCTCATTGACAATAGGAACGAGACCGTCGGAAAAAAAATACGGGAGGCAGAAATGAATAAAATTCCATTTATGCTGATCGTTGGGGAAAGCGAAGAAGCCAATGAAACTATCGCTGTTCGTAAGCACGGCGGAGAAGATTTAGGATCAATTTCGCTGAACGAATTTAGTGACTTGGTGAATACCGAAATAAATAGTACCTTAAAGTCGTTTTAATAATCTTCCCCCAGATTTGTATAATACAAATCTGATTGCTCCCAAGGAGGTGTGGAAATAAGAGTTAATGAATCATTGTTTAATTAAAAATATAAGTCATAGCAATACGTAAAAGATTTAGGCCCCAGCCTAGGAGGGAAAATAAAAACCCTCATAAAATAAATAAGAAGATATTAGCTCCCGAAGTGAGGTTGGTCGGTGACAATGTTGAAGTGGGTGTTTACCCTATTCGTGAAGCATTAGATCAGGCTGAAGAGGCCGGATTGGATTTGGTCGAGATATCACCTAACGCGGCTCCACCCGTATGTAAGATTATCGATTATAAGAAGTTTCTTTATGAGCAAAAGAAACGTGAAAAAGCAATGAAGGCGAAAGCCTCTAAGGTGGTCGTAAAAGAAATACGATTTGGGCCGAATACTGATGATCATGATTATGAGTTTAAAAAGAAGCATGCCGAAAAGTTCCTGAAAGATGGCGCAAAATTAAAGGCGTATGTTTTTTTTAAAGGACGTTCTATTGTGTACAAAGATCAGGGTGAAATATTATTATTAAGACTTGCCTCGGAATTAGAGGAATTAGGCAAGGTTGAACAAATGCCTAAATTGGAAGGCAAGCGAATGACTATGTTTATCGCTCCAAAAACGAAGGGGAAATAGCCCCTTTCGCAATTGCCTTTCGGCGATTACAGTCTCCCTTAAGGGCAGACAAAATAAGTACTTCTAAATAAATTTTAGAGGGCTTAACAAAAAAATAAAGCGCTGTCCATTATATAAGGGCGGCGTTTCAAATGTTCTAAGAAAACGTTTTTAGTATAATAATAAGTGAGATCAATTAAAATAGGAAAAGATGCCTAAGCAGAAAACAAAATCCAGTGCCAAGAAGCGTTTTAAGCTTACCGGTACCGGTAAAATTAAAAGAAAGCACGCTTTTAAAAGTCATATTTTGACTAAGAAATCTAAAAAGCGCAAGCTAGCTTTAACGCATGACACCTTGGTACACCAAGCAGATGTCAACAGTATTAAAGAGCAATTACGTTTAAAATAATTGTTCAAATCGGTAAATTATTAACCCTGGAGTTAGGCTAACAAGTGGCGATTATCGCCCGCCTACTACAAAAACAATTTAAATTATGCCAAGATCAGTAAATGCAGTAGCTTCTAGAGCCAGAAGAAAAAAGGTAATGAAGCAAGCCAAAGGTTACTTTGGAAGACGTAAAAACGTTTGGACAGTCGCTAAGAACGCGGTTGAAAAAGCAATGTTGTATGCCTATCGTGACCGAAAAAACAAGAAAAGAACCTTTCGTGCTTTATGGATTACGAGAATAAACGCCGGAGCAAGAATGCACGGTATGTCGTACTCACAGTTTATGGGAAAAGTAAAAGCAAACAGAATTGAATTGAACCGGAAAGTATTGGCCGATTTGGCCATGAACCACCCAGAGGCATTCAAAGCCATTGTAGAAAAGGTAAAATAAATATAAACTATATCTCACTTAAAAAGCCAGCTCAGTTGAGCTGGCTTTTTTGTATTCAATTAACTAAATAATTGATTCTTTTAATCAAATCCTCATAGTCGTTTGAACTACTTCTAACCTCGATTAATCCGAAAGTTGTAGCAGCAGAGGTAACAACGTATTGAGTTTGATAATAACTTTTATTTTGGTTATTGATTTTATATTTTACTTTGATATATTTCGACCTCTCTGTTTGAGACATTTTCTTTTGCAACCTACTGTAGTTGCCACTGCCGTGTATAGACTTCATATTATTTTCCAATAAGCCCACGTACTGATTGGCATCTTTCTTAGAAAAATCAACAAATTCAGATTTATGTGTGAGAACAACATCGTTTAAATTATTCTCTTTGTGAAACAGTATATAATCTCTTCTATCATTCTCTAAGTTGTCAATTAGCCTTTTTAATACAGATGTACTGTCTTCTTCTGAAATTACGTATGGTAATTTTTCTTTAGTTATTTTTTGAAAACCAAGGGGAAGTAGCAATGTCCCTTTTATTTCATCACTATAATGTTCTTCAAAATTTTCTATTTTAAAAGTCTCTGTTTTACTCTGGGAATCTCCGCAACCAACAATAAAGAAGAAAGTAATAAAAAAGGTTATAGACCTTAGCATATTTTTAAAATTTTGGTTTTATGCTGTTTTAATCTTATCGACCGCAGCTTTAAACTCTTGCCAATTAATCAATTCATCACCACTTTTATCATACCCTTCAATTAGTTTTGAACTTACTATTCCTCTCAAAAAACCGTTTATCTCTGCTTGCTTGAGCAAGTTTACAATTTCGCCTTTCTTTAATTTTTCATCACCATCAACATCAAAAAAACTGAAAGCCGCTTCTGGACTGTCAAAATGATTGGTTATTAAAATTTGAATTTTTTGCATTATTGATCCTTCTGTTGTCATTTGTTATGAGTTTATGAGTTTATGAGTTTATGAGTTTATGAGTTTATGAGTTTATGAGTTTAAAATTATCAAGAATAATTTACACCCCAAAAACAGAAATCACCAAATTTCTACCTACATCACTATTTCTATGTTCACACAAATAAATACCCTGCCAAATACCTAAATTTAATCTACCATTAGTAATCGGAATTTGCACCGATGCACCCATTAAAGATGCTTTAATATGAGCAGGCATATCGTCTGGCCCTTCGTAATTATGAATATAATAAGACGCATTTTCAGGAACCATTATATTCATATGGCTTTCAAAGTCTACTCTAACCGTTGGGTCTGCATTTTCGTTGATAGTTAAACTCGCTGAAGTGTGTTTTATAAACACTTGGAGCATGCCCGATTGGATTTTATTTATTTCGGGGATGTTGTTAAGAATGGTTTCTGTTATCAAATGGAAGCCTCTTGAATAACTTGGTAGTTTAAGTTCTTTTTGGTGGAAAATCATTCGGTCGCTTTAGTTAACAATATACAATTTCATCTTTTTTAGCCACGGATAGAAAGGCCCAAGACCGCTGCGCTTTTAGACACAAGACGTAAGACTAGTTTTTTATAAGGCTTTAGGATGAATTCTTTGAAAATTGGTATAAAGCTACTTCATAATTCAATCCATTACAAATACCTTTGTAGCTGAAACACTATTAAATGGACTTATCAAAAGTAAAGCTTGTAGTCTCTGATATGGACGGGACTCTATTGAATTCAAAACATGAGGTAAGCGACCGCTTTTTCGTGCAATTTAAAGAACTTAAAGAACGGGGGATACTTTTTGCCGCGGCCAGTGGAAGGCAATACCACAGTATCGTTCACAAACTAAAACCTATCAAGGAAGACATCATCGTAATAGCCGAAAATGGAGGATTTGCCATGCAGCAAGATCGTGAAATTCTTTCAACTCCTTTACCAAACATCAAAAAAAATGAAATTCTCTCTCTTTTGGAAAAATTAGACGGGATTCACGTTGTTCTATGTGGTAAACAAAGAGCGCATTTGTTACGTAGCGATTTGATTTTTGTTAATAAACTTAAAGAATACTACAACGAGTACGAATTACTTGGTGACTTAAAAACTTTTGATGGTGAAATTCTAAAGATAGCAATCTATCACCCAGAGAGTTCAGAACACTTTATTTATCCGGCGGTACATCATTTAGAAGGTGAACTTAAAGTAAAAGTGTCGGGAGCTAATTGGGTGGATATTTCTAGCCCGAATGCACACAAGGGTTATGCTTTGGACATAGTGCAAAAAGAAAATGGAATTACACCAGCAGAGACCATGGTATTCGGAGATTATAATAATGACCTTGAAATGCTGGCCTTGGCCGATTTTAGTTTTGCGATGGAAAATGCACACCCCACCGTAAAAAAAGTTGCTAATTATAATACCGCTAGTAACGATGATTTTGGGGTGGAACTTATCTTAGACAAACTAATAGGGAAATAGCACAGCTATAAAAAAAGCGATTGCCCACAAGACAATCGCTTTCTACTAGGTTTTCAGTTTTTTACTAAAATAAGCCTTTTGCTTTTTCAAGTAGACTACCACTTACATCGCCGCCCAATAAATCTCCTATCTTACTAATATCAAAACCGCTATCAGCACTATCGCCTGATAAGAATTTTTCTTTGATGTTATCAAGTAACTCAGGAGTTACATTATTAGCTTCGGTTTGTGCTTCTTCAGCAGCCATACCTTTACTTTGAAAAATACCACTTAATTTACCTACTAAGGTTTGAGCAATACCACTGTCCGCGGTAGCGTTACCGTCGTTTGAGAATAAACTGGTTATGGCGCCTAAATCACCCGATTTTACTTGCTCCATAAGACTGCCCAATAATTCAGAAGACCCTTCTTCCGCTGCCGCACTAGTGGCCTCAGCCCCTAAGGAATTAGGTGCCATTTTTTCTTGAAGTTTTTGTACAGCTAAATTTTTTAATAGTTCGAACATATCGTATTTATGTATTTAATTAAACAAAATTATAAGTTGAGTTGAGGTTGATAAAACTTATTATCCCTCTACATTTTAAGACACCGATATTTCTTAAAAGTCACTCTTATTCAATGATTTATTTTCATTTAATAAAGCAACTTCGCTAGTAAAAATTAATTACCGATTATTGATCTAAATGAATATTCGTTATTGATTGACACGAATATCATGGTTAACTATTGGACAGATGTGTGCTAACATTTCACTGGTAATTTTCTTTTAGAAACGGCTCAGTTTCTTCAGCTCAAGTTAGAACAAACACTAGGTTTTCTGCTTTTTCTTCTGCGCAGCAGGGAATAGCACGTTGTTTAAGATAAGACGATACCCAGGTGAGGTTGGGTGTAGTTCCAATTCTGTTTTAGGATCCCCTACTCTATGCTGATAGTCTTCTGGGTCATGACCGCCGTAGAAGGTAAAAAAACCTTTGCCTTTTATACCGTGAATGTAACGCGCTTCTTGATTGATTTTATTTTCTCCCAATACCAATACTGTCGGCTTTATTCCCTTTCGTTCAAAAGAGGTCGTCTGCCCCATAAAACCTTTGACGAGTGCTGTATGGTTTTGACAGAGCATTGTTGGGACTGGATCCCACTTTGCCGAGAAATCCATCAATGAAAAGTAATCGGACTCTTTTGGTAATCGGCGCTTGGTCGTCATATCAATAGAGGAAAATTCATATTGCAACGGGTTTCTTTCCAAGACGAAGTCAGTAAAAGCAAAAGTTTTTCGAAAATCCAATTTGCTTTGATAATTCGGCTCAGAAGGGTCGCCATCGAACATTGGTTCGCAAATATCAACGCTCTCCGCCGCTAAGGCAATATCGAAACTATCGGTCGCCGAGCACATGGCGAACATAAAACCACCACCTATTACATAATTTCGAATTTTCTGAGATACGGCTCTTTTTTCTTCTGAAACCTTATCAAACCCTAATTTTGCAGCTAATGCTTCTGCATTTTGTTTTTGCTCTATATACCAAGGTGCAGCCCGGTATGTGCCATAAAATTTACCATATTGTCCAGTAAAATCTTCATGATGTAAATGCAGCCAGTCGTACAAGACCAATTTATCGTCTAAAACTTCTTCATCGTAAACTGTCTCGTAGGGTATTTCGGCATAGGTCAAAACCATTGTAACGGCATCGTCCCATGGTTGATTTCCTTTTGGAGAATACACTGCTATTTTCGGAGCTTTTTCTAAAATTACCGCCTCCTGGTTCTTAGACGGACTGCTAATATCGTCTAAAATACTTTGCGCCTGACCGTCTGACAAAATCTCGAAAGACACTCCCCTAATTTGACATTCTTTGCGAATACTATCCCCATCTGGTAATAAAAAAGACCCTCCGCGGTAATTGAGCAACCACTGCACTTTTTGTTGTTTGGACAATACCCAATAAGTAATGCCGTATGCCTTTAGATGATTTTTTTGACCATCGGCATCCATAGGAATTAATATGGAAGACGCGTATGTCGATAAAGAGAAGAAAATAAAGAATAGAGAGAAAAGACTTCTTTTCATAAACTATATTTTATGTAGTCTATTCAAAGATAGCTGAAATATTACCGTCACGTATTTTATGCTACGTTAAAGAATATTAAAAAGGAACATCGTTATCTTCGGGTAGCCCATCGTTCATGGCACTACCGAAAGCCTCATCAGCGCTGGGAAGCCCTTTTGTGGCAAAAGGGTTATCATCGCCATCGTTCATTTTAGACTGAAATTCGAAAGGCGAATCAAAATCATCTAGGTTATCGAACTTACCTAGGTTACCGATGAACTTTAATCTAATATTCTCTAGACCACCATTACGGTGTTTGGCTACGATAAATTCCGCTTGACCTTGTGTTGGGCTGCGTTCTTCATCGTCCCACTCATCTATTTTATAATACTCAGGCCTATAAATAAAAGATACAATATCCGCATCTTGCTCAATGGCCCCAGACTCCCGTAGGTCAGAAAGTAAGGGTCGTTTGCTACCGCCCCTTGTCTCTACGGCCCGTGAAAGCTGAGATAATGCAATTACCGGAACGTTCAATTCTTTTGCCAACGCCTTTAAGTTTCTAGAAATAGTAGAAATCTCCTGCTCGCGATTGCCTCCTTTTTGACTGCTACCCGCAGTCATTAATTGCAGGTAATCGATAACTATCAATTTGATACCATGTTGCGATGCCAAACGTCTCGCTTTTGCGCGTAGGTCAAAAATAGAAAGTGAAGGTGTATCGTCAATAAACAATGGTGCTTTCTCTAGTGCTTTAACCTTTACGTTCAATTGTTCCCACTCATGTTTTTCCAATCGCCCTGTCCTTAATTTTTCGGAAGAGAGTCCGGTTTCAGATGAAATCAAACGGGTGATTAGCTGTACCGATGACATTTCACAAGAAAAGAACGCCACGGGTATTCCAGAGTTTACCGCCATGTTTCTTGCCATAGAGAGCGTTAAAGCAGTTTTACCCATACCGGGACGTGCAGCTACAATAATCAAATCACTCGGTTGCCAACCTGATGTTAGTTTATCTACTTTGTCAAAACCTGAGGGTACACCACTTAACCCTTCTTTGTTTGCAATTTCCTCAATACGCTTTTTAGCCTGGATAACTAAATTTTGTGCTGTTTCGGCAGAGCGTTTTAAATTGCCTTGGGTAACATCATATAGTTTTGATTCGGCAGCATCCAACAAATCAAAGACATCTGTGCCTTCATCGTAAGCCTCCTCGATGATTTCATTAGAAATTTTTATTAGACTGCGTTGAATGTATTTCTGTAGAATAATTCGGGCATGAAATTCGATATGGGCAGAAGAGGCCACTTTTTGAGTCAATTTTATAAGGTAAAAATCACCTCCTACTGCTTCTAGTTTATCATCTTTCTTCAACTGCGAGGAAACGGTTAATAAATCGACTGGTTCTGAAGTTTCAAATAATTTGAAAATAGCCTCATAAACAAACCGATGCGCATCCTTATAGAAAACCTCTGCGTGCAAGATATCTATAACTTCATCTACACCCTTCTTATCAATCATCATCGCTCCAAGTACAACCTCCTCTAAATCAACTGCTTGAGGTGGTATTTTTCCGCGCTCTAAGTTGATAAGTGTTGATTTATCAATCTTTCTAGCTATGACGTTCTCGGTTTTCTCCATGGCAACTAAAGTATACAATTAAGGACAAGGCAAGGTATTAGAGGGGATTCCGATATCAACAGTTGGTCAACAATCTTGCTGTTGATAAGTTACAATTTTGTGTTCATATCTAAAAAAATCCATGAAATAAGGTTCACGGATTTTTTAAAACTTGCATGTTTGACAGGCTAGCCGTTAAAAACGCCCATTTCACCGTATTTATTCATTCTATTATTTACAAGTTCTTTTGGTGATAACTTTTCCAATAACGCAAAATGCGATGCTATTTTGTTTCGAACAATATCAAAAGTCTTATCTCGATTTGCATGCGCACCACCAGCTGGTTCCCGCACGATTTCATCGATTAACTTTAATTTTTTCATATCGGTTGCCGTAAGCTTTAACGCATCGGCTGCTAGTTCTTTATACTCCCAACTTCTCCATAAAATAGAAGAGCAAGATTCTGGTGAAATTACTGAATACCATGTGTTTTCCAGCATCAAGACCACATCGCCAACTCCAATACCCAAAGCCCCACCAGAAGCACCTTCGCCAATAATTACTACTATTATTGGTACTTTAAGGCGGGTCATTTCGAGAATATTACGGGCAATGGCTTCCCCCTGTCCACGTTCTTCAGCTTCAATTCCGGGGTAAGCCCCAGGAGTATCCACAAAACACACCACGGGCACGTTAAACTTTTCCGCAGATTTCATTAATCGTAATGCCTTACGATACCCTTCAGGATTTGCCATTCCGAAATTACGATACTGACGTGTTTTGGTATTATATCCCTTTTGCTGACCGATGAACATGTAGCTCTGCTCACCGATTTTTCCCAGACCACCGATCATAGCCTTATCATCTTTTACACTTCGGTCGCCGTGCAATTCTAGAAAAGTATTGCCACAAATCGCATTTATATAATCAAGTGTGTAAGGCCGATTTGGGTGTCTTGATAACTGAACACGTTGCCAAGCGGTAAGGTTTTTATAAATATCCTTACGGGTTTCGGCTAGCTTTTTTTCAATCTGTTTACAAGTCTCAGTGACATCAACATCGCTCTCTTCGCCAATAATCATGCACTTGTCTAGCTGATCTTCTAATTCTTTAATGGGGAGTTCAAATTCTAAATATTCCATATAGTTCTAAATAGGTTTGGGTAATGAAGTCATTCGGTCCTTTTTAATTTTAACGAAAAAGTTAAAAATACTTCGATAACAAAGATAGAATTTTATGCAGAACCCGTGTCTGAACACTAGTTTTTTATAGAATTTTTCTTCTTATAGTTTGTAAGAATTCCGTTTGCTATTACAGTCGCTAAGATTATGCCGGCCCCTAGATAAAACAATGGACTCATTTTTTCCTCATCGCCTAAAATGAAATATGCTAAAACGATACCATATAACGGCTCTAAGTTAATGGTCAACATAACGGTATACGGTGAAAGATAGCGCATTACTTTGACAGCAGCTATAAAAGCATACGCAGTACAAACCGAAGCAAGAATAAAAATATAGCCCCAATCGGCATTAGATAATTCGAAGAACCCTTGGCTAAAACCACTCGTTGTAAAAAGATAAATAGAGAGAAACAAAACCCCTGCACCAAGTTCGTAAAAAGAAATTACAGCAGGTTTAGCCCGATATACCAATTTTCCGTTTATGAGCGAAAATATAGCGGCCAATAAAGATGATATGAGGGCAAGACTAATTCCGTAAGCATACTGCGTTTCCACCTGAAAAATTATAAGCAGACCTGTAATCACCAAAAGGCCAAAAAACAGCTCGTACCACACGAATTTACGCTTGTAAAAAATGGGCTCTAAAACAGCTGTAAACAAAGCTCCCGTAGACATTGTGGCAAGCGCAACAGAGACAGTGGAAATTTTTATGGCCCAAAAAAAAGTGACCCAATGAATAGCGATAAGCACTCCACCCATTAACATCATTAAGAGTGTTTTCCTAGTCGTTTTTAACGAAAATCTTTTAAGAAGAACAAAAGCAAAAACCAGCACTACGGCTATTAGCATTCGATACCATACAAGCGGTAGGGCGTCTATTTTGATGAGTTTACCCAACACAGCAGTAAACCCCCAGATAAAAACGATGAGGTGTAAATGAAAGAAATCTTTTATCTTGGAATTCATTTACAGCATACTAATTCGTCAACGTTTGGCTTTCTGAAGTAGGTAAAACGCCGTCAGTGCAAATAAAATATTCGGAATGAGGACAGCAAGTAAAGGAGAGAAACCCGCTTGTTCGGCCAGCGTACCGAAAACCTTGTCAAAAAAGACGAAAATAAAGGCCACAAAAACACCGAACGCCAAATTTAAGCCCATGCCACCTCTTCTTTTTATTGATGAAACCGCTACTGCGATTATAGTAAGAATAAACGCTGTAACTGGTAGCGCCCATCGTCGATACTTCACTAATAAATAGGCATTGATATTCGACGCCCCTTTTTGCCTTTGGTCATTGATGAATTTATTCAGTTCAAAAAAGTTCTTAGTCTCTGCCACATATGAAACCGGGGTAAGATCCCCAATATCAAAAGTGAACAAGGTATCCAACCTTCTTTTCGTTTGAGTTATTTCTGTTTCGCCACGTAACTTTCGTTTTACGTAAGAAGTAAGTCTGTATTGGGTGTCTTTCTCCATATAACGGATATTGGCCGCAGAGATTTTAAAATCCAATGTATTGTCATCTTTAAAGCGCTCGAACGTAAAATTATATCCTATTTGCCGCGCTGGATCAAAACTGCTCACATATAAAAAATCACGCTCGTTCAATTGAGTGAAAATATTATTGGTAACCCTATCCTGCCTTCCCTTTTTAAGGTATTTGAACTTAAATTCATTAAAACCTGCACTTGCTTGCGGCACAATAAACATGGCCATTACAAACATTAAAATCGCGATTATGGAAGCTCCTATCAAGTAAGGTCTTAAGAACCTTCCGAAAGAAACGCCCGAGCTCAAAATCGCAACAATCTCAGTGTTACTCGCTAATCTTGAAGTAAAGAAAATAATGGAAAGAAATAGAAAAATAGGAAATAGTAAACTACCTATGTATAAAGTAAAATTACCGTAATAAATCAAAATTTCATTCAGCGGTGCCTCATTATCGATCATCTTACCGACCTGTTCAGCAAGATTGGCCATGATGCCAATAGGGATAAACAACAGTATCATTACGAAAAACGTAACTAAATATCGCTTGAGAATGTATTTATCGAGTATCGTTAGCACTATACTATAATCTTTTATCCATTTGTTTGACCATCACTCTTTTCCAATCGGCAAAGTCTCCCGCAATAATATGTTTTCTAGCTTCTCTAACCAACCAAAGGTAAAACCCAAGGTTGTGTATGGTCGCTATTTGCTTGCCCAAATATTCATTCGCTGCAAACAAATGTCTCAAATACGCTTTTGAATATTCGCGATCTACAAAAGTAATACCCATTTCATCTAATTGAGAAAAATCATCTTCCCACTTTTTATTCCTCATATTCATGGTGCCATGAGCGGTAAATAGCATTCCATTTCTAGCATTACGGGTTGGCATAACGCAATCGAACATATCTACTCCCAAGGCAATATTTTCCAATAGGTTTATAGGCGTTCCTACACCCATCAAATAGCGGGGTTTATCTTCAGGTAAAATGTCACAGACCACTTCGGTCATGGCATACATTTCTTCAGCCGGTTCGCCTACCGAAAGGCCACCAATGGCATTTCCTTCAGCTCCTACCCCAGCAATGTATTCTGCAGATTGTTTTCGTAAATCGGTATAGGTAGAGCCTTGCACAATCGGAAAAAAAGTTTGAGCATAATCATACTCATAGGGTGTTTTTTCTAAGTGGGCGATGCACCTATCTAACCAACGATGCGTCATGTGCATCGAACGTTTTGCGTAGTTATATTCGCAAGGGTACGGGGTACATTCATCAAAAGCCATAATGATATCAGCCCCTATCACACGCTGAATTTCCATCACATTTTCTGGGGTAAACCAATGCATAGAACCATCGATGTGCGATTTGAACTTTACGCCTTCTTCTTTTATCTTTCGATTTGCAGAAAGCGAATACACTTGATACCCACCACTATCTGTGAGTATATTGCCATCCCATCCCATGAATTTATGTAGTCCGCCTGCTTTTTTGAGAATATCTATTTTCGGTCGTAGAAAAAGGTGGTATGTATTACCTAAAATAACATCAGGTTTAATCTCTTCCCGTAATTCTTTTTGATGCACCCCTTTTACAGATGCTACGGTGCCCACTGGCATAAAAGTCGGGGTTTCGATGGTGCCGTGATCGGTAACCATTGTTGCCGCTCTGGCTTTTGTCTGAAGATCTTTGTGTTGTATTGTAAATTTCAAATGCAGTTATTATGCTCGCAAAGATAATCAACTGGCCTGTTTAAGTTTCCTAAGTGGAATATAAAATTCAAGTTCAAGTTTCAAGTGCAAGTTTCAAGTGCAAGTGCAATCGCAAGTGTAAATACAAAATAGAACTGCAATCTGTACCAAACTATTCTTTAGTTTCAAATTGGTTTGTCAATTTATTAGGTTTGTGATAGCTATCCCGTAATGAAATTTTGTAAACAATTCTTTAGGTATCCAATCTTATCAAGCGCTTATGATATTTAGGTTTAAACCAAGGTGCATCAAACCGTAAATTAATGCTATAAGAAAACTACACTTTAAATACCTTCATAATTTTTTTGAACTTGAACTTAAAACTTACGTTTGAACTTGAATTCGTTAATAACTCCTAATAAAAACGTTTGCCTACCCAGAAGAATGCCGTTATTTTTGAACATCGAAAAACTTAAAAATGTCTAAACTAGAAAACTTACAAGATTTTGTACATCAAACGCGAAGAGATATTCTTCGTATGGTACATAAAGTGAATTCGGGTCACCCGGGAGGTTCCTTAGGATGCACCGAATTTTTTGTGGCGCTCTACCACGATGTGATGGAGCTGAAAGATGGTTTTGACATGGACGGAATCGGGGAGGATTTGTTCTTCCTTTCAAACGGTCATATTTCTCCTGTATATTACAGCGTTCTGGCGCGAAGAGGATATTTTCCCGTGGAAGAATTAAGCACCTTTAGATTAATAGACTCTCGACTACAAGGGCACCCCACAACACACGAAGGTCTGCCCGGAATACGCATAGCATCGGGCTCTTTGGGACAGGGAATGTCGGTCGCCTTAGGTGCTGCACAGGCAAAAAAGTTGAATAAGGATACCCATTTAGTGTACAGCTTGCATGGTGATGGCGAATTACAAGAAGGTCAAAATTGGGAAGCGATTATGTATGCTGCCGGAAAAAAGGTAGATAATCTAATTGCTACAATAGATTTAAACGGACAACAGATTGATGGGTCTACCGACACGGTTCTGCCCATGGGCGACATTGCAAAAAAATTCGAAGCTTTTGGATGGGATGTAATCGAAATAGAAAAAGGAAATGACCTTTCCGCTATTATTGAAGGATTAAAAGAAGCTAAAAGCCGCACTGGAAAAGGGAAGCCCGTTTGCATTTTGCTGCATACCGTAATGGGTAATGGTGTTGATTTTATGATGCATACGCATGCATGGCACGGTAAGGCTCCCAACGATGAGCAATTAGCGATTGGTTTGGCTCAAAATCCAGAAGCCTTGGGGGATTATTAAAAGCCCCCTCCCAACCCTCCCCCCTAGAAGGGAGGGCATTTTAAAGTATAAGATGAATATTAACTTAAATTGACCCAATAAAACCCCTTTTTGAGGAGGGGCAGGGGGAGGCCTTATGAAGCATTATATAGATCAAGGAAAAAACGATACTCGAAGCGGGTTTGGTGCTGGAATGACCGAACTAGGAAGAACCAACCCAAAGGTAGTTTCTCTTTGTGCAGATTTAATCGGTTCCCTAAAAATACAACAGTTTATCGATGAGAATCCTGAACGTTTCTTTCAAGTGGGTATTGCAGAAGCCAATATGATGGGCATTGCGGCTGGCCTTACCATTGGCGGCTACATTCCATTTACAGGAACATTTGCCAATTTTTCTACGGGAAGGGTATACGACCAAATTCGACAGTCTATCGCTTATTCGGATAAAAACGTAAAAATTTGTGCCTCTCACGCTGGTATTACTTTAGGTGAGGACGGTGCTACGCATCAAATTCTAGAAGATATTGGTTTAATGAAAATGTTACCTGGTATGACGGTAATAAATCCGTGTGATTATAACCAGACTAAAGCAGCTACGCTTGCAATTGCGGAACATCATGGTCCTGTGTATCTTCGTTTCGGTCGGCCAAAAGTCGCTAATTTTACCCCAGTTGACCAAAAATTTGAAATCGGTAAAGCCCTCATGCTTACTGAGGGTACAGATGTTACCATAGTTGCAACAGGCCACTTGGTATGGGAAGCGTTGCAAGCTGCCGAGGTATTGGAAAAAGAAGGTGTTTCCGCTGAAGTAATCAACATTCATACGATAAAACCCCTGGATGATGCCGCAATTTTAAAGTCGGTAAAAAAGACTGGGTGTATTGTTAGCGCCGAAGAACATAATTTCCTGGGCGGACTCGGTGAAAGTGTTGCTAGAGTGCTTTCTACCCAGCATCCTACCCCACAGGAATTCGTTGCTACCCAAGATACTTTTGGCGAAAGTGGTACGCCGGCCCAACTAATGGAAAAATACGGCCTGAACAATAAAGCGATAGTTGCTGCCGTTCATAGGGTATTAGAAAGAAATTGATAATGGTATCGTTTTTGATACCATAGCAAGTATTAAAAACGAGAACATTATGAAAGCAACAAAAAGTATTCTTCTATTAGCCGTTTTTACCTTAATCGGATTTACGGCATTCGCTCAATCAGATTCAGGTTTTGGTCTTAAAGCAGGATTAAACTATAATGGCAACGGTGATTATTTTGAATCTATCGGAGATGCCGCGCGCGAGCCAGATAAAAACCTTGGGTTTCATGTAGGCCTATACGGTAAACTTGATTTAGGTAGAGTATATATTCGACCTGAATTATTTTATACCCAAACCAAATCTGACTATGAAGATGACTCTTTTGAAATGAGCAAGATTGATGTACCTGTGCTATTAGGAATCAAAATTTTAGGGCCATTGCATATTTTTGCGGGGCCATCTTTTCAATATATTCTTAATACAGAGTTCGATGGTATTACTATTGATGATGTCGAAAATGATTTTTCTGTCGGTGCTCACTTTGGAGCTGGAGTAAACCTCGGCCGATTGGGTATCGATGTTAGATATGAGAGAGGATTTGGAGATAATGAAGCTCGTTTTATCAATACCAACTTAACAACATTACCGAATAGTCGTGTTGATACCAGACCTGAACAAATTATATTGAGTTTGTCTTTAGAACTTTAAATAGTACTATTTAAGAAAAAAATCCTAAAGGCTTTAAAGCCTTTGGGATTTTTTATTTTCTATGCTAAAGGAAACTTTAACTATCGCTATCTAAATAATCAGGGGTGCCATCATTATCCGAATCTGGATAAGGTATACTAATGTCCCCATTAGCATCAGATATCTCTTCGAGCGTGGGAGTACCATCGTTATCATCATCAGCATCTATATAATTGGGCGCATTGTCTTCATCGGTATCATCAAAATTCAAATTTCCATCACCATCCACATCCTCTAGAAAGTTTGGAATCCCGTCGCCATCAGTATCCGTGTTGGGCTCATAATCAAAAGCATCAACAGTAAAAATCAATGATTCGTAGGCGGGAATTGAGCCTGATGGTGGACTTGCAAAATAGCCAAGACCAGAGGGAATAAAAAAAGCTCCAACCCCATACTCGGTGTATGAAATCGTACCGTCATCGTTGTCGATTGGTCCATTTCCCTTCTGAAGATATTCCATGCCATTCCCGAACCCTCTCACCAAGCCAGATAAATTGAAAACGACAGGTTGGTTGGATGAGGCATCAAAGAATGTTCCGTCAACTAGCGAACCCTCGTAACGTAAAACTGAATTATCCCCGATTGTTGGCATACTATCATTAACCACTCCTTGTCTAGCCACCAAAATGTACAATTTGTGAGCTATTTCCTCGCCATCATCTCTACCAAAATCAGTAGATTTAACAGAAATAATCTCCGTAATTAGCTCCGTCCGGTCAAAAATGGCATCTTTTTCGGCATTATCGCCTTCCAAAGGTGAGAATCTGATTTTGAAATCAAAACCCGCTTCGGCATTTTGAAATTCTTCATAATTGTAGGTATTATTTCTTAAGAAAGCGACTATAGTAGAATCATTTTCAGCTTCTACATCGCTAAGCAACCTAGGGGGTATGACCTCACCGATGTCATCATCATCATTGTTACAAGAGGTTACAATTGCAATTCCTATGATAGTAAACAGCAGTACAATTTTTTTCATCGTCATTATTCGATATTATCTGTATTCAGGGCCGCAAGATACAATTTTCCGCTATTTTTGTAGACGACCTTAACAAAGAATTTGGATAGGAAATGCGAATAGACAAATACCTTTGGTGTACCCGCTATTTCAAGACTCGGAATATTGCTACCACAGCTTGCAAAAAAGGGCAGGTAAAGGTCAATTCGGCTGTGGTAAAAGCTTCAAGGGAAGTATACCCGACCGATAAAATAATAGTGCGCAAGAACCAAATTAATTATGAGCTTACCGTTCTCGACGTTCCTGAAAGTAGGGTTGGTGCTAAATTAGTTGGTATGTATCGAAGAGATACCACGCCCAACGAAGCTTTTGAAAAAGATGAATTGTTGAAATTCGCAAAAGATTATTATCGTAGAAAAGGAACGGGCCGACCTACTAAGAAAGATAGAAGAGAAATTGAAGGGTATTGGGACTCGCCCGGTAATACTGAAGAAGAATAGCGGATTTAGTTACAACAAAAAGCTATCTAGTTGTTTATCTTTGAAAACGAAATGACCTTGCCCAATGGAAAATACAATTCTTTCACATCAAGAAATTCAACATAAAATAAGACGTATTGCCTACCAAATATTCGAGGCCAACGTAGATGAAAAGGAAATTGTAATCGCCGGAATTGAAGGTGGCGGATTACAATTCGCAAAAAAAATCCAAACCGTACTGCGAAAAATAACAGATGCAGATATTGTACTTTGCAAGGTGATGATGAACAAGAAAAATCCATTAAAGAGCGGCGTAACAACATCTATTGATCAAGCAGATTATCAAGACAAATCGGTAGTTTTAGTAGATGACGTTCTTAATTCTGGAACCACTCTGATATATGGAGTACACCACTTTTTAAAAACTCCTCTAAAACAATTAAAAACCGCTGTGCTTGTAAATCGAAACCATAAAAAATACCCTGTAAAGGCCGATTATAAAGGTATTTCGCTCAGCACATCGTTACAAACCCATGTTCATGTAGCCTTTAAAACGAAGGATGATAAGGTTTATCTAGACTAAATTTTCAGTAATTATTCGAACAATTTCTTGTGGAGTTTTATCATCACATAAAATCGAAGTATTCGCTTGATTGTAGTAGAAACTACGTTCGAACAAGTGCTTTCCTATGAATTCGGGTAGTTCTTCTCGAACTATATTATTTATTAATGGGCGTTGTTCTTTTTCCTCTGCTAAACGATTCACCAAAAAGGGTAAGGAAAGTTTTAGATAAAAAACATTTTTAGTCGCTTTTAGTATCTCATTCATGTTATGACCATAACATGGTGCACCGCCACCCGTTGCCAGTACCACGTCCGATTCTAAACTCAGAATTTCTTTTAGGTATTCCCCTTCTTTTTTTCTAAAATAGAGCTCACCCTGTTGTTCAAAAATTTTAGCTATTGTTAGCCCTTCCCTATTCTCTATATAAGCGTCCAAATCCAAAAAGACACTTTTTTGATTTAGCGCAAGTTCGCCACCAACAGTAGATTTTCCACTTCCCATATATCCTACTAGAACTATCTTCAACGGGTATCTTTTTTACAAAAATGGATGAAATAAAATCATTTTCAAAGAAAAGACAAATTTCTTGTAAAATCGACTTGTGAAATAAATTAATGGACTTATATTTGCAGCCGCTAAGAACGAATTTTAGCATTGAGATTTTGACCTGGTAGCTCAGTTGGTAGAGCATCTCCCTTTTAAGGAGAGGGTCCTGGGTTCGAGCCCCAGCCAGGTCACCAATCGGAACATCATCCGAGACCAAAACCTTGCTAATCTTATGATTTGCAAGGTTTTTTGTTTTTAGGAAAATCATATTAAATGATATGATTTGGTTTTAAAAGTTCACAAATCGTCAACAATTTTTAAAATCGTCAACATAAGTGTCAACACTTTTATAAATTGACCCATAATAAGGACAAATACTTGCTTAGTTGATTTGACTTTCGTCTCAATTATTGTTTAACAATTAAGACGACAACTATGCGCACTTCTTTAACATTTTCAGTACTATTTTGGATTTATACCAAACGTGCTAACAAAAACAATGAGACAAATATTTATGCCCGAATAACCGTAAATGGCAAAAATGTCAATATCAGTCTAAAAGATAAAATTAACGTTGATTTATGGGACTCAAAACGCCAAAAAGCAAAAGGTAATGGGGCCACGGCCAGAAAAATCAATCTCTACCTGGACGAAGTAAAATCCGATATTGTACACTGCCAAAGAGACTTAAAAAGAGAGAATAGAGTACTCAATGCACAGCTTATTAAGGCCAGATATTTAGGTGAGGATAAAAAAGTATACTCTATAAAGGATATTTTTGAATATCATAACGATAAATTGGGAATCAAACTAGCTAGAAAAACTCTTTGTCATTACAAAACTAGTCAGAAATACATTTTTGAATATATTAAAATTGAGTATGGAAAAGAGGATATGCATCTACAAGACTTAGACTATAAATTCGTAATAGGATTTGAGAGCTTTTTACACTCATATCAACCAAGACACTATCAAGGCAGCATTGGAAACAATGCGGTCATGAAACATATTCAGCGACTCAGAAGAATGATAACCTTGGCCTATCATATGGAATGGATAACACGAGACCCATTCGTGAAATTCAAAGCTAAAATCGAAAAAAAAGAGCGAGAATTTCTTACCGAGAAAGAACTAAAAAGTATAGAAAAGTTATCGACTAGTATAGAGAGATTGTTAGTCGTCAAAGATTTATTTGTATTCGGTTGCTATACTGGAATTTCATATGGAGACATCATGGACTTGAATAAAAGCAATATTGTAAAAGGTACTGATGGTAATCAATGGTTAATGGCAAATAGAAATAAGACCGGTACTCCATTTAAAATACCAATACTTCCAGCGGCTGAATCATTAATATACAAGTATGAGAATCATCCACGAACTCAATTCAACAATAAATTATTACCTAGTATTTCTAACCAAAGATTAAATAGTTATCTTAAAGAATTAGCCGATTTATGTGATATAAAAAAGAATTTAACCTTTCATATGGCCAGACATACGTTCGCAACTACAGTTACCTTAACCAACGGTGTGCCTATTGAGACCGTTTCAAAACTTCTTGGACATACCAAACTTGCCACCACTCAAATTTATGCAAGGGTTATTGAAAGAAAATTAAGTGAGGATATGGAAACGCTAAAAATGAAACTTCAAGGATGTAAATCTTAAATAAAACTGTATTTATCATTTGAAAGGGATTGATACCGCCAACTCTATTTTTCGGAAATATAAGGTCCAACTTTATTCAAAATATTTAAATTAAAATCACCATCTTCCACCACATACACGTAGTATTCCGATCCTTGCGGAGAAACCCTAATTACAATATGTCCATTTTGGCCTTTGACCAGTTTCTTTAAGTCTTCCGAAAATAGATTGAATACCCCTTCATGTAGGTTGTTGGTATAAAAATCCGCATTTATGTTCAACACTTTTTCTAAAGGGTTGAATTGAAAATGAGGATCATGCCTAGATTGACTTACTACAACGTTTGGATGCAACGTATTCATAAAGTATGCATTAGTTGCATCATGCCAACCGTGATGATTCAATGCAATAGCATCGATTTCTCCTGTTGCCTTGGCAATTGGTGTTTCCGTATCAAAAACGTTTCTCCAATCAAAACCTGTTAAATCACCACCGGTGAAATAATCAAAATCACCGTAATTGATTTGAATTGCCAAGGACAGAGGGTTCTCACTAAATCCACGATTTTTCATTTGTTGGGTAAAATCAAACATTCGCTCCTCAGTTTCATCTTCAATACCAGTCCATGTTACTAGATTTGATTTTAAATTTCGAACTTCAAATTCAGGATATAGGTCAGATTTTAAAACAATTTGGTTCTTAATTCCAGGTTTCAGTTGTTCGTTTACCTTACCATTCTTATCCCTTTCTTCTATATATTTTAAATAACTATCAAACATCATGTCGGCGCTGTTATAATCTCTTAAACCCTTAGGAATATCATATTCCGGATAAGCCCTGTCAATTACTTTAGTTATTGGTATATATTGTTCCAATTCAGTAATTCCGGTTACATAATATCCCAAACTATCCATTTTTTTGGTATCTGTATTTATTTTACCATAGTGATCAGGATGAAAATGCGATATCAGCGCATAGTCTAAGGTCGTTTTCTTTCCGTTGGGATGAACAGCAGCAATATAATTTGCAACTATTTGAGCAGCCCTCATTTGCTTATTAGTTTCTAAATAAAAATATTCAGGGTGATTTAATGGAGCTTTGCTACCACCTAAATCAAATAGCATAGTAGTACCATCAGGAAATATAAAGAAGGTGGCGTCTCCATTTGCAGTATTGATATGATGAATATCAAGGTGTCCTTCTGTCCATATAGCTAGTTTTTCTCGTGTATTTTCAGGTAAAGGTTCTGCACATTGAGATAAAAAAAAGACAGAAATAACTGTAATTAGAAGTTTGGTAATGTTCATATTTTATTATTTATTTTTGGATTAATATGTTTAAATATCTACCCTAACATTTTGACTTTCTTGAAGACTTTTTGCGCAAACTCGTCGGTAATACATGTATAGTTTTTTCCTAAAGAGAAACTATTATTTATTACAATCAATTTTTCTGAATCAAAGGACTCTATTAAAGGCCTAGCAGCTGAATCTGTAACGGGCTCAATCACATACCTTTCATAATTAAGTCTTTTAACTCTTGATAAAACGGATTCAAAACTTATCATGGTGTTGGTATGATAAAAAACATCCATACTAAAGGTTTCTCCAAGCTCCTTTTGAAATGTATTATAAAATATTTCATGGTAGTTTAGAGATGATAATACCAAAGCAACTCGCGTATTAGATTTTGTTTCTTTGCTTACTACGTAATATCCTATTGTGTCCTTAGACTCTATAATTCCATTACTTTTTAACAAATCGTAACCTTTTGATATGGTTACGCCAGAAAATCCAAGCTCTTTTTTTAACTTGTTAAGTGTTGGTAGGCGATCCCCTATTTCTAAAACATTTAAATCAATGGCATCAACAATTCCACGATATATCTGCTCATACTTGGCCAGCGTAGTTGAATCCTTATAACTTAAAATGTTCTTTATCGGACTCATTAATTTAGTCTTCTCAAAATTAAATTGCCTACCTGTTTTCCTTGAAGAACACCTAGTTCAATTGCAGGTTTATAATGAATTCCTCCATACAGTCTGCTAATAGCAGCTTCTTCCGCAGCTTTATAAAAAGATTGATAACTGCGAACAGGTAATCCATAGGGAGTTTCTGTAGCATCTACGAAAGCATAGTTATCACCAAAAATATCTGTGAGTACCGTCGCAGCTGCAGATGAAGCAACGCTATGACCTGAAGTATGCTCTGGAAATGCCGGAGTCTGAAGTACAGGTATCCAATCTCGGTCTATATATTTATTAATATAAGTCTCGGGACGCACTAGTTTGCTTTTATACTTTTGATCCCAACAACTAATAAAGGCATCAGCAATTGCTACACTTACCTTAGCAAAAGAGACGGCGGCATATACGTTATCACTTTTTTCATCCTCTAATATTTGCGCTGTTATATGAACCCAATGCCCTCCAGGGGAAATTTGCTGTTTGAAATACATCACATGGCCCTGCGTGTAGGATATATTCGGATTACAATCCCAGAACTTGGCGATTTCAAGTTGAGTAGAATCCTTCTTCGCTACAGTTTCATATACTTCTAATGCCTCTTTAAAGAACTGCGAGTCTTTTGAGGTATCAAATTCAGTCGGTAATCCCGGGTCAAATTGACCCACAGAGTCCATTACAAAAGGGCGAAGAGTATTCCAATGTGGTTCTATGGCATCTGCATAATCAGGGGGTGTTGGAGACCAGCGACTTGGGTCGTCCTTCACGGAGTATCTTGGTAACGCCGTTCTTCTAAGATATCCGTCTTCAGCAGCCCACTTTAAGATATGCTCTCCAATTTTTTCTCCCAAGGCAATGGAGTTGGAATAAATTTCTTCATCTATTCCAATTTCCAAAACTTTTTCTGTAATTGAATATTGAACGGCCTCCACTTTTTCTAAATTGTATACTAGTGATTTAGCAGTTCTGCTAAATGCGGTTGCTGAAACCAAAGGATAGTAGTAATCCTTGGACTTATTTGGCTTAGGAAGAGGTTTTAAACCATTTAAACGACCAGCCAAAGAAGGAAGTGCTGAATCCGCCAAACTCATACCTTCATAAGCTGCTACGTTTGAGTATGCATAAATTCTACTCGCCACCGGCGGGGTAAAAATATCGGCAACTATTACATCTGTTAATTGTCGATTCTGCCTAGATAAAAAACTCTCAAAATAAGAGTCTAACCCTTCTTGGTCATGTTCTGGACTACACGCCACGATTATCAATGCTAAAACCGGAATGATTCTTCGGAGTCTAATTGGCATTATAAATTGTTTTTGTCTCTTGATTAAAATTGGTCACTTGTATTTTTTTTATCTTATTATTCACAAGTATACTCCTTGAACTTTGTGATAGGTAACCTGAACCCTGATAGAATTCCTTTCTAATTTGAATTCCGCTAGCATAATAAATTGTAGCATATTGATTACTTGGGGGAATGTCTAAAACTTTAATACTTCCTGAACCTATAGCTTTGAAAACTTTTAATGGCCCATTGTTATTTGCTACTATTATCTGAGTATCTCTATTGATGCCACGCAATTTTGCCAAACCGCTTCCATCAAAGTCATTTAGAAAACCGCTTTCCTCTATCGAAACTGGGTTAAAAGTTCCATCCCCTATTCCCTTCAAAAGAACCCCTTTTAGACCATCATATCTACCTGTTGCCACATCCGTCGAATAGGAATTGCCGGTCATAATAATATCTTCGATTCCATCACTATTAAAATCCTCAACGACAATGCCTTCAACCGGTGCCATTTGCACAGCCAAAGGCAATGCACTTAATTTAAAAGTACCACCCATATTTTCTAAGTAGCTGCTTGCAAAACGATGACTTTTTACAACATATGCAGCTTTTAGTTCTTCTGGTAAAAATGATTTTTCAAATGGAGTTTCAGCATAGGATTTGTACGTTTTGAATCGTCCACGCATTGCGTTAATTTGACTTATAACTTCATCCCTGGAGTGAACAATATAATTCTCGCCATTATTGAAATAGCACATAATAGGGTCAATTTTTCCGTCTTTATCATAATCGTTTGCATAAATACAAAGTGGTTCTTCAGCCGACACTTTAAACTTGGAATTGAGACCTAGGTTTCCCAAAACATAATCTGTATCTCCATCACCATCAAAATCACCACCTGCGATACTATTCCACCAACCTTCTGTTTTTTGAAGACCTGATTTCTCATTGGATAAGACCAGTTTGCCTTTTTGATTTTGAAAGAACATTATCGGCATAAACTCACCAACGGCAATAAGGTCTGTCCATCCGTCATTATCATAATCAGTCCAAAGAGCGCTAGTAACCATGGTTAGCTGCTCCCAATCTTTTGTTTGATTACTTATATCTCTAAAAACTAAGTTTTCAGGATCTTCGTTAGATAAATTTTCTAATAGATAACTTTTTGCTGGCATCGGATAACTACCTGGCTGCAAACGTCCTCCTACAAAAAGGTCAAGGTCTCCATCATGGTCAAAATCTGTGGCGGTTACTACAGAGCCACTAGTATCCATTTGAGGTAGAGCATTAGCTTTGGTAAATCCGCCTATTCCATCATTGATGTATAAGCGGTCTTGATAAATACCATCCGATGCTATACCCGGTTGAACCCCACCGCTAACCACATACAAATCTGGGTAACCGTCAGAGTTCGCGTCAAAGAACAAAGCACCCATATCTTCAAATTGTTTATCTGTAGACCAATCCGTCTTTGAAAAAGAACCATCCTTTTGTTGAAGTACTAATTGCCCTGCCTGACCCGAAGCGCCGCCAATATAAAAATCTTCAAAACCGTCCATATTGACATCAGCAACAGCTATTCCCGGACCATTTCTTGAATGCATGTGAGGTAAAATCGGTTGCAACTTAAAATCAACCATTTCATCCTCAATATGCGTGATTTCGAGTTTTAAACTATCTGTAATATCGGTAAACCAAGTTTCATGGTTTTTGACCTTATTCGAAGTTTTAAACGAGCTTGCATTTTTTTGTTCAATCGATACTAATTGATTTGATGAAATATTTTCTAGAAGTTGATAGCTATCATCAGGCCACCAAATTTCAAGACTATCAATAAGGGTTTTATTCCCTAAACCAAAATGGAGAACAGGGTCAATACTTGATTCATAGCCTCTACTTAAAAAATGTTCTTTATACTGACTATTGCCCTGAGTAGTTAATTTAACTTTTGCTCCTATTCCTTGAAGGTTTCCTACGCTACCTTTTAGTTTTAGCCTTAAAAAATGACCAGTACTATCGTTTTTACTTTGATTTTCATAAAGAAATGCTTCTTGGTTAACATTGTTTACTACTAAATCTAAATCACCATCATTATCTAAATCGGCATATGCGGCCCCATTTGAACAACTTGCTTCGACAATGCCCCAATCTTTAGAAGTATTTTCAAAAGTCGCATTCCCTTTGTTTCTATATGTGTAGTTTACAAGTTTTGCTGGCGGCAATTCTGTTATAGAACTTAATTTTTGTTTCTTTTTTATTTCCCGTTCGCCTATAGGGTTGTCATAAATACCTTGATAGTGAATGTAATCTAAGTTCCCCAAATCTCTAAGAAACCCATTTGTCACATATAAATCATTGAAACCGTCATTATCATAATCGGCAAAAAGCGAACTCCAACTCCAATCAGTACTACTGATACCAGCCATATTGCCTATCTCGCTAAACTTTCCACCACCCAAATTTAGTTGTAAAGTATTACGACTATACTGTGCTTGATAACCCGCATTCAACATCATATTAAAGCGATCATAGCCTGTTGAAGAGATAATCAATTTCTGCCTTTCATTATCTTCTGGACGCATATCAAGCACCATGATATCAGGTTTGCCGTTATTATCTATATCGGCAACATCATTTCCCATTCCTGCATAAGAAGTATGACTTATTTGGCTTGTTATCTCATCTTTAAAAGTTCCATCACCTTGATTGATATACAGAATATCGTTTCCAATGAAATCGTTGGAAACATAAATATCTGGCCAAGAATCTTGATTGATATCCGAAATGCCAACTCCTAAGCCGTACCCTTCTACTTTTATTCCTGACTCCTGTGAAACGTCTGTAAATTTTCCATTTCCATTATTTCGATATAAACGGTCATTGCTAATTGATGACCCATCTAACTTTCTGGGTGAACTCGTATTAACCTTATGTTCGTAGGCCGCTGGATTTACCAGTAAATACATATCTAAATCACCATCTTTATCATAATCGAAGAAAGCGGAATGCATTGATTGTCGTATATCTGCTAATCCATATTCTTGCGCTTTCTCTGTGAAGGTTACTTCTTCTGAACTTGATGATAAACCATTATTGATGTATAGCAAATTGGCTCGCCTTGATTCTTCACCACCACCTGATACGCATACATAGATATCCAAATAACCATCTTGGTTGATGTCAACCATTGTGGCACCAGTTCCCCAGCTGTTATTTACAATACCTGCAGATTCACTACTATTCTTGAAATTTAAGTCTCCTTGATTTAAGTATAATTGTCCGGAGACCATATTACCACTAAAATAAACGTCGGTTAATCCATCGTTATTTACATCTCCTACAGCAACGCCTGCGCCAGTATAAACATTCATATACTCGAATACATTTACACTATCATTCTCAGTAATTTCATTGTTGAAATCAATACCTGTCTTACTTGAGTCCAATAAACTGAATCGGTTCGCCTTTTCTGTGTCGCACGAAGTCACTATCAAAATAGAAAACAATAAGACTGCAAGTTTTTTCATTGTCTCGAAAGGATTTCAGTTTCATTTCCTTTAAAATCAATAACTTTTATCGATTCTGCATTTATTGGAATGGAAAAGCTTCGACTCCCTTGCGAAAGATATCCCGAGCCATAGTGTAGTTCTCTTTTTTGAAGTGAACCATCTTCAAACTGAATAATCGCCGCAGCATCTTGGGGTTTTGCTCGATAAATTTGTTGGCCTTTTATAGTTCTAGAATGTGTTTTTAGTACACTATTATTTAGGCTTGATATCGTTAATTCTGAATTATTCAAAACCACATTCACTTGACTTTTGGCATCGCCTTGAACAAAGAATCCACTTTCCTGCACATCAGTAGAATTAAGATTTCCCTTACCGTCACCAGTTAAAAACCAACCTATTGAGGCATCGTAACGACCATTGAAAACTTCACCACTATAAAAATTACCAACGGCAAGTACATCTAAATTACCATCTTGATTGTAGTCTGCTATTGTCACTCCGTACATTGGAGAAATCTGTACTGAACGGGGCAAGGAAGTAAGACTGAATTTTCCATTGCCTAAATTCTCCAAATAGCTATTTGCAAAGGTTTCACTCTTAACAACATAGGCATTTGCTAGTTCTTCTTTTGTGAACGACTCTTCAAAGGTTGCTTCTGCATATTCCGAAAAGGTTCTAAATCGCGCGCGCATTGCATTGATTTGGTCAATGAGGTCACTTCTCGAATGTGCTATGTGGTTTTCTCCTTCAACATAATAACACATTACAGGGTCAATTTGACCGTTTTTATCGTAGTCATTTGCGTAGATACATAGCGGCTCTTTTATACTCGCTTTATACCTACTATTCAATCCAAAATTGCCAAGTATGTAATCACTATCGCCATCATTGTCAAAGTCACCTGAAGTAATACTGTTCCACCAACCGTTTGTACCCTCTAGGCTGGTACTATTTGTAACCTCTTCAAGTTTGCCTTTCGAATTTTTGAAGAACCGAATTGGCATAAACTCACCTACCACTATTAAATCTACCCAAGAATCGTCATTGAAGTCCGTCCATAATGCAGCCGTTACCATTCCTAATTCATTGAACTCCTTTGGTGCAGATTGCTCTTCTTCAAATTTAATCTGGATAGAAGTACTATTATTTTGTAATAAAGAGCTTTTGGCTGGCATAGGGTATTCGCCAGGAAGTACTCTGCCTCCAATAAAAAGATCTATATCTCCATCCTTATCATAATCTGCTCCAGTAACTACGGAACCACTAACAAAAGATTCAGGTAAGGCATTAATCCTAGTGAAAGCTCCTGAACCGTCATTTTCATATAACCTATCTTGATATTTTCGATTATTAATTTCTAGTGATGACCCTCCGCTTACAACGTATAAATCCTGATCACCGTCGGAATCTGAGTCAAAAAACAAAGCTCCCATATCTTCAAAACTGCCATCCTGAAAGGATATTTCAGAAAAAGATTGCCCATTTTCTTGTTGGATTTTTAAAACCCCTGATTGACCATTAGCTCCGCCAATAAAAACATCTTCAAGACCATCTCCATTTACATCTGCGACCGCCATGCCGGGTCCGTTTTTAGAATGCATATGAGGTAGTAATGGTTGAATTTTAAAGTCTACAAAGTCATTTTCTTTATGAGTGTATTCAAGTCCAATACTACCTACTTTATGAAATAGATTTGGTTGTGTTCTTATACCGTTTTTTTTTACTCCGACAGCATCTCTTTCGTTTACAGATAACTCCTGGTTAGGTGCTATGTTTTTAAGAGTCTGTTGGCTTCTATTTGGCCATGTGACCCTTACACTATCAATTTTTTGAACGCTACCTAAACCAAAATGCAAACTATGTTCTACCGTAGAGAGATACCCCCTGTAAGGAGTGAAATATTGTTTTTGAAGATTTCCTTGGTAAAAAAGTTCGACTTGGCTTCCTATTCCTTCTAGGTTTGGCGAAATTCCCTTAAAACGAAATTTTAGATAAGCAGCCGTACTATCAACGACCGTTCGGTTCTCTAAAATACTAGCTGGATCATCAATATTATTAATGACCAAATCAAGATCACCATCATTGTCTAGATCAGCATAAGCTGAACCATTCGAAAATGTTGGCTTTGTGATTCCTGCATTTTCAGAAATGTCTTCAAATTGTAAATCCCCAACATTTTTGAACATGAAGTTTGTTCTCTTTATTCCAGGAAGTTTATTCAATTCTGTTAGTCGCTGCTGCCTGTTAGCCTCTTCAGACCCCATGGTCGAAATTCTATTGCCATAGACCATAAAATCAAGATTGGTTATGTCTTGCCGATAGCCATTTGTAATGAACAAATCTTTCTTGCCATCATGGTCATAATCAGAAAATAAAGCGCTCCAACTCCATTCTGTAGCAGAGATTCCAGCAATTTGTCCTACTTCACTAAATGAGCCATTACCATTATTAACTTGTAATGTATTCCTAATATATTGTGGTTGGTACCCATCGGCAATGGCATTATGGTGCTCATCATAATTATTACCCATCATTGTAAGTTTCCATCGTTTGTTATCAGGCGGCAACATATCGAGAACTATTACATCCATCAAGCCATCATTATTTATATCTGCGATGTCATTCCCCATTCCATTGAACGTTAGGTGACCCATGTAACTCCCTATTTCATTTTTGAAACTGCCATCTTTCTGGTTGATATATAGAAAGTCATCAGTCAAAAAATCATTAGAGACATAAATATCCGCCCATCCATCCGTATTCATATCACATACCTCGACACCTAACCCAAAACCTTCCATTAGAATATTAGCATCTTTGGATACATCGGAGTACGTATTATCGCCATTATTTCGAAACAGCTTATCCGCCGAAGGTGCTTTACCGGTCCAATCTTTTGGCCGAGGAGTATTTCGATTGTAATCGACTAAAGCATTACTTAGTAGATACATATCTAAATCTCCGTCACCATCGTAATCAAAAAAATTTGCTTGTACTGAATAACTGTCATCGGCCAACCCCCATTTCTCAGCCTCTTCCTTAAAGGATAGTTTACCGTCTTTCATTCCGTTATTTACAAATAAAAGGTTGGTTCTTTCTAAGCTGGATGAACCTCTCGGACCTCCCTTACACACATAAATATCCGGATATCCGTCTTGGTTGATATCAGTAATTGCTACCCCATTTGACCAACCTGTAGTAGTTAGGTTCGATAAAGAAGTAATGTCATCGAACTTAAATTCTCCCAAGTTTCGATATAGGCTATTGCTAACCATGTTTCCAGTAAAATAAATATCCTGTAATCCATCTTTGTCGAAATCAGCAATTGCCACCCCCGCACCATTATACATATATTCAAATTCAAGAACACTCGGGTCACCACCTAAAACCAATTTGTTACTAAATGTAATACCAGTTTCGTTTGACGATAATTCTTTAAATAAAGTTTGTTTGTTTTCACTGCAAGCAAAAAATAGTAATGCTAGTAACAGAAATATTACCAGCGCACATGGGGTCTTATAAAAAGTTTTCAAAGTCAAAACATAATATTTAAAAAAAGGAATCCAATCTATAAAATTGATCGGATTCCTTAAACTAACTCAAACTAACAACTTAAATACTTTGGTTTATCTAGTATCCAGGATTTTGCGTTAACAATCCTCCAGACCTATCAATTTCTGATTGAGGGAAAGGGAATACAACATATTTTGGATCCCAAGCAGTTGGAAAAATAGTAGCTCCTAAGTCCCATCTGACGATATCAAACCAACGGTGTGGTTCAAACGCCATTTCAACTCTTTTTTCTTTCATCATTGCAGTTAAAGGGTCTGGATCCATAGGGTCGGTAAGACCAGCTCTGTCTCTGATATCTTGAATCTGCTGTATAGCTATACCTGCATCACCACCGCCTAGAATAAGTGCCTCCGCATATAACAATTTTAATTCCGCAAATCTGAACCATCGCTCATTGTTAAAATCAGCACCTTGATTCGGGGGATGATTTTCAGCGAAAGAATTCATAGGGCCTCTATATTTTCTGAAGGTTAACCCGGTTAAAGACCAAGATGGGTCATAGGGTACATCAATTCTGCCCGTTGCTCCACGTCCAAACGCGATATATTGATCACCAGCCTGCCAGATTGAGGCTTCAAGTCTTGTATCTCCAGCTTCGTAAACATCGACTAAATCTTGAGTCGGTGCCCACCAGCCCAATTTATTTCCTGGCGCACCTACTTCCGCTCCTGCATCCCAGTACCATGGTCTACCCGTACCTTGCGAAGCCTTAAAATCTTCCGAGTGCGTATCATCAAAGACCCAAAGGTTATCGTCAGATTGAGGTCCACCGTATTGAATTTCAAAAATAGATTCAGAATTGTTTTCATTGGTAAATGCAAATGCTTCTTCGTAATCTGCAACAAGACTATATGGGCC
>Ga0114957_1000966_pt1 | contig 34305 bp, 32 predicted proteins | sample BantaG_FD_87175 | JGI IMG/M metagenome (GOLD analysis project Ga0114957, IMG submission 87175) | Marine algal microbial communities from Bantry Bay, Ireland - BantryBay_4 metaG | ecosystem: Host-associated > Algae > Red algae > Unclassified | place: Bantry Bay, Ireland | collected 2014-11-21
TTTGTCCATATTTTTCACTTTAAAACCCTGAAAATATCAACATTTATGCGGCTTTTAAAGCAAAAACTATGAACAAAACCTCTCTCTCAAAAATCTGCATTTATTTTATTCGCATTCCTAAGGCAAAGTTCAATAATAAACTTACATTCTTGACTGTTAATTTTAATTCTCCGTCCGCTTGCGGAGTAGTAGTTAAATATTCACTTGATCTATTCCAATCTCAATATTTCATATTCATTATGTTGTTGTAATTTTTTGAAATATCTTTTCGAAACGGATATCAGTATATCAATAGATGGAAATTTCAAAACTACTTTTTCCGAAGTTTCTTTGATTAATTTTATTTTGATTTTCATAGAATGAAGGTTTTATTTTAAAAAAATCTGAATTTGTCATAAACTTCAAATATCAAACAATTATTCTGTACAAAAATAATCTCTAGTCTTAATTGCTGTTTCATACCCTAAGCTTATACTTTTACCTAAATCTACACACCCAGAAATTTTATCATAAATCAAAAAGAAGGCTAATGCTCGATTATAATATGCCTCTGCGTAATTTTCATCTAAGTTGATTGCCTGAGTATAATCATCAATTGCTTTTCGATGCAATCCAAAAAGTAAATGTATATTTCCTCGGTTTTTACGGAGTTCCGCATTTCTTGGAAACTCTTCAATAGCTTGATTCAAATCTGCTAGTGCGCCACCATAATCTCCTAACATTTTTTTAGTCAGACCTCTATTTGAAAAAGCCTCCATGTAAGTGTCACCTTTCATTTTGATGATAGTATTATAATCATCTATTGCTTTTTCTTTTTCTCCGATTTGCTTAAATAATAAAGCTCTTTCAAAGTAAGCTTTAGTCAAACCACTTTGCAACTCGATTGATTTATCTAAATAAGTTTTAGCTTTTTTAAAATGATTCAAACTCCGCTCAGTTCGTCCAAGGTTATACCAACCAATGGCGAAATCAGGTTCTACAGAAACGGATTTGGAAAAAGCATCTAGTGCATCTTCAAATTTCCCTTGCTTTTTTAAAATGAATCCTTTTAGATCATAAGTGATAGCTGACTTTGGAAAATCTATCAAAACATTATTGACCATCTCCAATGCATCATCAAGACGATCAGCTTCGATTTCCTCAATGATATCACCTATAGCCTGAATCTCCACATCTTTATTTTTGTCATCCAATATTTTATTATCCAATGCTTGATAATAATAAGTGAGTTTTTGAAAAGTATTCAATCCTTGCACCGCTTCTTCTGGTTGCATTGACAGGATTTTTAGCAATCCACCACTTCCATTATAACCATACAGATTAGCAGCTAAAGGATTAATACGATTAGCTAGTCGAAGATCCTCTTCGGCTTCCATAGTCATACCTACTATTTTTTTGAACTTAGCTCGCAGGAGAAGTGCTTCTGGAGAATTAGGATTTTGAGCAACCGCATTTTCCAATGTAAAAAATGTTCCCTCATAATCTGATGCTCTAAATTGCCGCTCGGCTTTTTGAAGTAGCGGTTGTATGGTACGACTTTGATCCTCAGAGGTAAATGATTTCTCTGTTGCGCTATTATTCATTCTTCTAGTTTGTGCGAAAAACGTTGCGTGGGTAATAAAAATCAAAATGGTAATTATTAAGTATCTCATCTTCAATTATTTAAAAAAATTTTTAAAATTAATTTCTATTCATTTTCAATCTTATAACAAAGGAAAACTAATATAGTTGCAAAACTACATAAAAAGATAGTAAAACTATCATTAGCGGGTGCAAAATAACTACTTAATTAAGTTTAACTTAAAAAAAACTAAAAAAAATACGTTTTTTTGTTGAAAAACTAAACATTTTGACTTAGGTTTGTGTTATGCTTTTGAAAATAATAGTAAAGCTATCAATAATTTAAGTAAAATTTAAAATCAATATATTATGCAAAATTTCCAATTTGTTCAAGAATTCAATATACATAGCAACTATCTTCGGAACTTTGCCATGAAATTAACTAGGGATAAAAGTGCTGCTGATGACCTATTTCAAGAGACCGCTTTACGTGCTTTTCGGCACCAAGCACAGTACATTTCCAATACTAATCTCAAGGCATGGTTAAGTACGATTATGAAAAATTCATTTATCAATTTATACCGAAAACAAAAAAGAAGAAGTGAAATTCAAGACACCACTTCAGAAGATTTTTACCTTAATTTTTCAAAAGATACGATTGATAATGAAGGAGAGATGAATATTAATATTCAAGAAATTTCTAGGATAATTAATTCACTTGCAGATGGATATAGAATTCCATTTTTGATGGCATATCAAGGTTATCAATATGACGAAATTCAGGAGAAAATGGATCTTCCAATGGGAACCATCAAAAGTAGAATTCATCATGCAAGAAGAATTTTAAAAAATCAAATTAGTTCAATTTATGGCGATGTAGCAGCCTAGGAATTAGTTATAAATAGATTCAGAAATCCAATATTTATTATTTAAAACTTAAAGATTATGAGACCTTTTTTTGTGCAACTTGAAATCAATCCTAATTTATATTTAAACGACCCTCAAAAGACAAAATTGGGAAGAAAAATTATAGAGCAGAGTGTTTTATTAATTGATGAAATTGGATTGGAGCAATTTAATTTTAAAAAATTGGCACAAATTATTTCTTCTTCTGAAGCATCTGTTTATCGATATTTTGAAAATAAACGTCATCTCTTTGTTTACCTCTTGAATTGGTATTGGGAATGGATGATCGCAAGAATTGATTTGAATACGATGAATATTTCTGATCCAAGTGATCGACTAAAAGTTGCGCTAAGAATCATCGTGGATACTGCCAATAAAAATATGACAATAGAATATGTAGATGAGGAAATTTTGCACAAAATAGTAGTCCGAGAAGGAGCGAAAGCTTATCATAATAAATTAGTGGATGAGAATAATGTAGATGGATTTTTTCTTGCTTATAAAAGATTATGCAGCAGTATTGCCTCAATTATTACAGAGGTAAAAGCAGATTTCCCATATCCAAAAGCTTTGGCAAGTACACTAGTTGAAACTGCAAATAACAATTTATACTTTGCTCGACATTTGCCTCGATTAACTGATCTGAAGGAGAATGGAACTGACCAAGATTTGAATGATCAAGTAAAAGAGATGTTAGAATTTTTCTGCTTTGGATTAATTCACAAGGATATAAAATCTGAAAATGAGATTCAATCAATGACTTCAAAACATAAAGTGTTATAAATATATAAATAAACCATTTACGAAAAATAGATGGTGTGCTAACTAAAAAAAATCACAATTATATTTCTTTTTTAAACTGTATTTGACATGAGTAAGGTCTAGTGTTGAACAAGAAATCTCTATCAAATTTTTAAAAAATCTCTGTCAAATTTTTAAAAAACTTTTAAAACTAAAAATCATGAAATTACTAAATGTCTTAAAATCAGTACTATGCCTTTTCGCAATTTTCACGTTGGCAAGTTGTGCCACTATTCGAGAAGGAGAAGTTGGAGTAAAGCGAACTTTCGGAAAATATTCCGATAAAGCTTACACTAGTGGTGTGAAGGTTTTCAACCCTTTATCATCTAGAATTATCAAAATTTCTACTCAAACTGTAAATCTAGAAGTTGGGCTAAATATTCCTTCAAAAGAAGGATTGACTATAGTGAGTGAAGTATCTATTCTGTATAATATTGATGGAAAAAAAGTGCCAGAATTACTTCGAAATATTGGTCCAGACTATGAGCGGAATATTATTCTTCCAGTATTTAGATCAGCAGTTGCAGATGTCACTTCTAGATTTTTTGCAAAAGATATGCATACCGGTGAGAGAGCAACTATCGAAAAAGCCATCAAAGAACAAATGATGGTTTTGATGGATGGAAAAGGAATTGAAGTAGAAGCTGTTCTGTTAAAAAGCATTCAACTTCCGAGAACCTTATCCATTGCAATCGAATCAAAATTGGAAGCAGAACAGCAAGCGCAACAAATGGAATTTGTCTTACAACAAGCACAGCGGGAAGCAGAGAAAAAACGAATTGAAGCAGCAGGTGTAAGAGATGCTCAATTGATCATCGCAGAAGGATTGAATGCTAGAATTTTACAATTCAAATCAATTGAAGCTTTTCAAGAATTAGCGAAATCACCCAATGCAAAAGTGATCATTACTGATGGTGATTTACCCATGCTGATGGAATCTGAAATGGGAATAAATCCAAATGGCTCGAAGGAAAAATAATGATGCTATAACCGTTTCTAAGGAATCTATTTTTCAGAATTTCGGTTGTTAATTTTAAGATGAGTAAATGCTTTTTGTTTTTTTTGGAAATAATTATTTTATCGTTATTTAATTACGGTTTTAATTCATTTCTGAGTTTACCTATCACTTTATAAGTACAGCAAAAGGCTGCTAACTAATCAAAAGAGTTAGCGGCTTTTGTTTGTGAAGAATAGATCAAAAATTGGACTGATTTTGGTATATATTTAGTGTTATTCCCTCCTAAAATATAAAACAGCAATCACTTCAAACTCACACTTTTTATTTTTTTAAGAAATCATAAAACTCTGATTAACAAGGTGTTATAATGAGTGTTGAAAAAAGAATAATTTATTTTGTTCTCTAAGATTCTAATTTAGAACCTCAATAAGTGATGGGTAAACTATTTTACATTTTTGAGAGAAGAATAGAATTTACTACTATTCAATTTAGATTTTATTAAACCTAAACGTAGAATATTTTGCGTTTAGAGGTACTTATTTTATATAATTTACAACCTAACAATTTTAATCATGAATTATTTTCAAAAACTTACATTATTATGTCTCATGATGTTTCCTACTTTCCTTTTTGCTCAAAAAAAAATGAGCCTACAAGAAGCTCAAAGGATGGCTTACTTCAAAGCCCAAAAAGCTAGGGGGGCAACTCCGACGGAATTAGAAAAAATCATTGCTGAAACTCCATCAGAAAAATCAAATACTAAAAAGAACATAGCAACTTCAACTGATGTTCTTAAAACTTCAACTACTAATTCTTCCTCTACTAATTTGACTAAGGAAACCGAACCTAGTATCAGAACTTCCAATAACCGAATAATGGAGGAGAAGTTTTCTACGATTCAAGAAAATGAAATATTAGAAAAAGAAAACTTTATAGAGGAGGAGAGCTTCGATGAACAAAAAAATATTGTAGCTGTTGAGATCGAATCTTTCGATAAAAATGCAAGGATTGAAGAAGAGGAATTTTTTAAAAAAGAGGAAGAAATTACTCCAATTAAAGAAGTTCCAAATACTCCTGTATATCAACGGGCAGCTACCGTTGCTAATCAAAGGATTACTAATGTAGTTGATACTTCAAGGCAAAATATTCTGGCAAATGAGGACATTCAAAATACTCCAGTATATCAATCCGCTCCTACGGTTACTCATCAAGTGACTCCTAAAGTAGTAGATAATCATCATAATAATTCAAGTCATGTAACCGAAAAATCTTCAGAAGAAATCGAAGCTGCTGCTTCTCAATCGAAATCACAATTATCTTCTTTAGAACAACTCCGAAGGGAAAAAGAGGAGCAGGTAAGAACACTTGAAAGAGCTCGGATTGCAGAAGAAAATCGGCAACGTTCTCTTACTCGTGAATCTCAAAGAATGGTAGAATTAGAACGGAAAAGGAATGTAGAGTCTAATCGGTTATCTGAGTTGGATCGGAAAAGAAAAAACGAGGAAACTCGTATGAATACGATCGAACAAGAAAATATGGTTAAAGAAAAATTGGAGCAACAAAGAGAAGAGGAAGAAGGCAAATTGATAGCCGTGGAACGAATGAGAAAAGGAGAGGAAGCTCGTTCTAAAGCAATCGAAGAAGAAGAAAAGAAATTGGTAGAATTAGAGAAAAAAAGACATGAGGAAGAATCCAAACTTGATGAAATCAAAAGAACACAGGAAGGAGATCTGCTACGTATGCAGTTGGATAGAGATCGAAAAGAGAAAGAAGCGCAACTCGAAAGACTTGAAAAACAAAGACTTATCGAAGAAGATGCTTTAAAAACTATTGAAGCTGAAAAATTACGATATGCAGAATTAGCTCGACAGCAAGCAGAAAAAGAAGCGCAATTAAAAGAATTAAAATTAGCTCAAGAAGTCGAAGAAAAATATCGGAAAGAATTGGAAGAGGAAAGAATTCGAACAACAAAAGTCAATGACCTGATTATTGAAGAAGAGTCGCATTTGAAAGGCTTAGAACGTAAAAGGTTATTGGAAGAAAACCGTCAAAAAACTATTCTTAAAGAACAGTTGAGATTGGAAGAATTAGATGCTCGACGATTGGCAGAGGAAGCTCAATTGGAGGAATTGAAAAAAAATGGTGAAGCAGAATTGGAACGACAAAAAGAATTGACTAAGGAGAAAGCTCGCTTGGCTGAAATAGAAAGAGAACGAAAAGAAGCGGATGCTAAAAAAGCAATAGAGCAAAAAATACTCATGGATGAAAGAGCTCAGGAAATAAAATACTTAGAGGATTTGGAACGAGCTAGCCAAAGAGAAAAAGATAGAATGGCTGAAATTAAAAGATTAAAGAAAGAAGAGAAAGCTAGACGTAAAAAAATTAAAAAAGAAAAAGCTCGTCTAGCAAAATTAGAAAAGCAACGTAAAAAAGAGGAGGCTAAATTGACAAAAGGTAATTAATTCCTTGCTAAAATATTATAAAAACGTCGGTTTCCATTTGGTGGTGATCGACGTTTTTTTTTTCATTTTCCCCAAAAAAAAACTCAGTCAAAATGACCGAGCTTTTTAGTTGTACCCCCGGGGGGAATCGAACCCCCACTTCCGAAGAAACTGGATTTTGAATCCAGCGCGTCTACCAGTTCCGCCACAAGGGCTTTTTAAAAAATCACTTTAGAGTAAACAAGAAAGCAAATTTCCTACTAAAGCGATGCAAATTTATTTAAATTTTCTTTAATTCGCAATAAATAACGCTTTTTCAAATAATAATTTTTTACCTCTTCCAAACTCGTCTCATTTGAAACATTTTCGAGATGCGATTTTACGGTTGTAAATAAGCTCTCTTCCAATGATTCCAAATCATTATGCACTTTATCAAAAGTATTTTTATCAAAATCAAATTCCAACTCCATCAGATTTTCATTGATATCCATCATCTCCATCAGGAACTCTTGTGGAATTTTATTTTTTCCTTCATCGCCTAAAACCTCCTTCAACTCAAGGATATATTTCATCCTTTTATCAAAATCCGAAAGCGTTTTATACGCCTTATTATTGAGGGTAGAAAGTTCGAGCACTTCCATTTGTTTTTCCTCAGATTCTAGAGTGAAAAAATCAGGATGATACTTTTTACTGTTAGCATAAAAAGCTTTTTTCAAGGCTGCTTCGTCCAGTTTAAAGCTAATCGGTATTTCGAAAAATTCGAAGTAGTTCATATTACAATTTTGAATGAAAAATTTTGAATTTTGAATCTGCTTTTACTGGCAGGCAGGTGTGAAATAAATATCGTGGTTTTGGTATTCAAAATTTACCATTCAAAACCTACCCGTTGCACAGTCAGGCGGGTTCAAAATTAATCCTAACGAATAAATACATTCCAAATGTCCAATCCTAAAATCGAAATCATTAAAATGACTAAAAAGATAAATCCTGCAATCGTCGCATATTCCATAAATTTATCATTTGGTTTCCGACCGCTGATCACCTCGTACAACAAAAACATGACATGACCGCCATCCAAAGCTGGAATCGGTAATAAATTCATAAAGGCTAAAATCAAAGAAAGTGTTCCAGTCAATGTCCAAAATTTTCTCCAATCCCAAGTTGGCCCGTAAGCCTTCGCAATTGAAAATACACTTCCTAAATTATCTTTCGCAGCCAACTTTCCTGAGATCATTTGACCAATAGCCTTTGCTTGATCGGTCAATGCACCCCAGCCATTTTTGATACCTAAAGGAATAGATTCCGCAAAACCGTATTCTATTTTTTTAGTACCGAGTACATCAAAAGGTCTTTTGTAAGCAATCCCCATTCTTCCTTTTTCACTCAATTTTAAACTGATTTCCTTTGTTTCGTTTTTTCGCAGAACAGAGAGGGTGATTTGTTGCCCTTTTAACTTGGTCACTTCTTCTATAAGTTGATGCGAGTAGGGAGTTTTTTTACCATTGACTCCTACGACCTGATCGCCAGGAAGAATTCCAGCTTTTTCAGCAGGTCTGCCTTTGGTTGCTTCAACGACAATAAAAGGAGTTCTTAATCCGAAAACATCATATTGACGATTGGCTTTACTACCAAGAGTATTAGATGCATTATCAGGAAGTTGAATTATTTGCGTTGAACCATTTCGTTCGACCTCCAAAGTAGTCGGTTGATTGATGATGATTTCTTTTCTGAAGAGTCCTGGATTTACTTTTTCAAAAGGAACTTCTCCGATCTTCATAATTTTATCTCCATCCAATAAACCTAGCTCAAGTCCAATTGTATCGGCATGAATTCCATAAGTTACATTTTCCCTTGGGATATATTCCTCGCCCCAAGTGTAAAGAATTCCGATAAAAATAATCAAACCTAAAACGAAATTAACGGTCACTCCACCCATCATGATAATCAATCTCTGCACCGCAGTTTTACTTCGGAATTCCCATGGTTGAGGCTCTTGTTCCAATTGCTCGGTATCAAAACTCTCATCAATCATTCCCGAAATTTTTACATAACCACCGAGAGGCAACCAACCTATTCCATATTCTGTTCCGCCTTTGGTGAATTTAAAAAGAGAAAAATATGGATCAAAAAAAAGATAAAATTTCTCCACTCTTGTTCCAAATAATTTGGCTGGTACAAAATGTCCGCCTTCGTGAAGCACAATTAAAATAGACAAACTCAAAATCAGTTGTCCTACCATTACCAATGTACCCATCTATATTTTTTTATTTTTTATGAAAATTTCTAGTTTACTTTACGTTTTATTTAAACAGATTTTTAGTTTAATATGTTTTAAAAACGAGTGCAAAAGTACTATTTACATTAGGAGTTTCAAAGTTTATTATACTAGTTGATTTTTAATCATTTTTAATCTCTATTATCCTTTGCAAAATTTATATTGAGACTGACTTTCTAGTATTCCGTATGTTTAGTTTTGCAAAAAAAAACTCATTATATATATAAAGAGAAAAACATAAAAAGTCATAATAGGTCATGAAAAAGTCAGCGTCAAAATTACATCGCATCAAAAAATCATAAATTAAAATTGTCGATAAAATCGATATCTAAAAAAATATATGCAGCTTTTTTTTACAAAAAATATCACAGAAAATATCGCCACTTTTGAAGCAGAAGAAGCGCGCCATCTTCAAGTTTTAAGGAAAAAAATAGGAGACCAATTGCACTTTGTAGATGGTGAAGGTGGAATGTATTTGGGCGAAATAATTGAGGTGCATAAAAAATCATGTTTGCTAAAAATCCTAGAACATCAACTTTCGTATAATGAACGAAAAGTGAAATTGCACATCGCCATTGCGCCGACTAAAAACATCGCTCGACTCGAATGGTTTTTGGAAAAAGCGACGGAAATTGGCATTGATGAAATCACTCCAATTCTTTGTGATCGTTCTGAAAGAAAAAGAATTAGAACAGATCGTTTGGGAAAAATTACGATGTCTGCGATGAAACAATCACTTAAAGCATATTTGCCAAAATTGAACGAACTAACTGATTATCAAAGTTTTATAAAACAAAATAATGATAATGTAAAATATATTGCCTATTGTAATGATGGTGCATTGAGTCATTTGAAAAAAGAATATTCTTCGGCAGAAAACGTTACTATTTTGATTGGTCCAGAGGGAGATTTTTCTCCAAAAGAAATTAAGATAGCTTTGGAAAATGGATACCAAGGAATCAGTTTGGGAAAGAGTCGATTGAGAACGGAGACCGCTGGAATTGTCGCTTGTCATATCGTTAATTTAATGGTGAACGATTGAAGTGAGATGGGGAATACCATGGTAATGCCTCACGCTGTTATTTACCATTAATCAATTGCTATTATTATCATGAGATTTGAATCGAAAAAAGATAGTTGGGTCGTTTATTTTTTAGTAGGAACTACGGCAATTGTTTTAAGTATGGTTTACTTAATTCCGTCTGAAAAAGAAATTCCATTAACAGTTCATATTATTTTGGCCGCTTCTTTTGGATTAATTTATTGGATGTATGTAAATACATTTACCTTGGTTGAAAATAATTTTTTGCTGCATAAATGTGGCCCGATAAAATGGAAAGTGCCAGTTGATAAAATCAAAAAAATAAAAAGAAAATCAACAAGTATGATTAATCATGGAACTTGGTCATCTGATAAAATCGACATCATTTACCAACGAGGATCATCATTATCAATTGCGCCAGCAGATAAAGAAGGATTGATTAAATATTTGGTTTCGTTAAATGGGGAGATTGAAGTGGTTTGATTTTGAAATAACCAAAATTAAAATAATAATTGAAAAAGAAATTGAACAGCGATGTTCTAAAAATAAATAAAACATGAAAAAAGTATTATCACTACTACCAATTATCTTCTGTTTTGCCTTCACCACAAACGTGGAGAAACCCAGCCTAAAAATGGGATTGCTAAAATATAATGGAGGAGGAGATTGGTATTCAAATCCAACCGCACTTCCGAACTTAGCGGAGTTTTGCAACAAAGAATTAAAAACCAATTTCGATAAAGATTATGGAACGGTGGAAGTCGGAAGTGCCGAGCTTTTTAACTATTCTTTTTTGCATATGACAGGACATGGCAATGTCGTTTTTTCAGATGCAGAGGCAGACAATTTGCGTAACTATTTATTGGCGGGCGGATTTTTGCACATTGATGATAATTATGGAATGGATCCATATGTGAGAACTGCGATGAAAAAAGTTTTTCCAGAATTAGAGTTTATGGAGTTGCCTTTTGAGCATCCGATTTATCATCAAAAGTTTGAATTCAAAAATGGTCTACCTAAAATCCATAAACATGATGACAAACCTTCGCAAGGATTTGGATTGGTTTACGAAGGTCGGCTCGTTACTTTTTATTCTTTCGAATCTGATTTAGGAGATGGTTGGGAAGATCAAGATGTACACAAGGATCCAGCAGAAACGCGAAGATTGGCTTTGCGCATGGGAGCCAACATTATTCAATTTGCATTTGAACAATAAAATATGTTGATGTTTTTAGGTGAATAAGTCTATATGTTGACGAAATAATTTGCTAAATTTTTATTAAATTTGTTAACAAACCATGGAGAAACATAAATACTTATACTCAAATACACCTACACACATAAAAAAATAGTTATGAATAAATTTAAAGATTTAATGGAAAAATCTGCCTTTGGAGTTTGTAATTACTTAGGTAGAAAAATGGGAATAGCATCAAGTAGAGTTCGTCTTTATTTTATTTATACTTCTTTTATTTCGATGGGTTCACCGATTATCATTTACTTATTTTTTGCCTTTTGGTTGAATGTAAAAAAGTATATCAAGAAAGGAAAAAATATGATTTGGGAATAGAATTTACTGTTAAACTGTTTTCGCTTTGTCCATTGTTAAACTGTTACCTCCAACATTTAATAAAAAACAAGTTTCTAATTTTTTAGAAAAAACAGTATAACAATTATCGAAGCGAATACAGTTTAACAGTCAGTTTAACTCAGCCTCTTCTTCCGCTTTTTCCTCTGCCGTATTTACCGCATCCACTTCTTTGTCTATATAATAAAGTGCCATTGGGCTTTTTCCAATCAACTTAATTTTATCTAAAATCGAACGCATCAAATTTTCCTCTTCTCGTTGTTCTGCAATATACCATTGAAGAAAATTTTCAGTCGTATAATCACTTTCAGCTTTAGCAATTTTCAATAAACTATGAATTGATTTAGTCACTTTTTGTTCATGCTTATATACCATGTCAAACATCTTTTGAGGCGAATCAAATTGATGAGGAACTTGAGCAATCGCAGGTGTCAAAGCTGTAGCATCAACTTCGCTCATATATTCAAAAATTTTTAACATATGCATATTTTCTTCTTCAGATTGGCGTTTCATAAATTTTTCACAACCATCCAATCCTTCATTACCACACCAAGTAGCCATCGACAAATATAAAAACGAAGCGTATCCTTCTAAGGCAATTTGTTGATTTAATGCCTTTTCCATTTTTTTTGAAATCATAATAATTTTGGTTTTTAATTTTTTACAAACTTACTATTATTAAACAATTTCAAAGATAAAATGGTTACAGAAAATGCTTCATTTTCATGATTTTTTTTGATGAATTACAGTATTTCTATACTAACCAATTCAATAATTGGAATCGTGCCACCTAACCCACAAACAGAGTCTTCGTCAGTTTCATTGTATTCAATTTTTACTTCCAACTCATTTTGTTCAAAGTCAGCTGGCAAAGAATCTGCTCGGTGATTTTGTGTAATTCCATTCACATCAAACTGAACTACCCAACCACAACCATCTAAAGCTGGATCGCCAAGGTCTAAGATTTTACCATTCACTTCTATGGTGCAAGCTCTATTGGAAAAGGTGACTCCTGCACATTCTGCATGACAACTGTTAGAATATATTTTTCCGTCGTCGCCGCAAACTGGATCATAGATTTCAATACAAACACAATTTTCTTCCTCTTTGGTACAGCTAGAATTAAATACTAAAATTCCAGCGAAGGTTAAAAGCAACAATAAATTTTTCATAACATTTTTTTTTTAGTGAACAAAATTAGGATTTAAGATTTAAAAAGGAAGACTCTCTCTTTTTGAAAAAGGATGGGTAGAAGATTTAGTTTTAAGATTATTTTAACCAAATAGATATTTTGTCACATTTGATAAAGCTACTTGTCCTTGAGGATAGATTGTTTAAATAAAAGAAGAAAAATCTAAATCACTATCTCCAAAATTTTATCTTTGCACTCAATTAATAAGAACCAATTTATTTTTTTTAAAAAACTACTCAATACAATTATGAACAAAATTGCGCTGTTTTTCGGATGTGCATTATTGATGCTTTCCTGTAAAACAAAAAAACCATTGACAGCTCTTGTCAACATGACTGACAAAACAATTGCTGAATCTACTGTAAATGTCAACAACATCAAAAGTCATATTTTTTACTTGGCTTCAGATGAATTAAAAGGTCGAGATACGCCCTCCGAAGGATTGGATATTGCTGCAAAATACTTGGCGACTAGCTTGATGAGATATGGTATCAAACCAGCTTACGGTGAAGGCGTACAAGGATATTATCAAGATGTTCCTTTAGTAAATGTAATGCCTCCAACTGGCGGTGCTTTAAAATTTGGTGCTTTTGATTTGCCATTACCTGATGGATTTTTGATGATTCGAGGCGAAAATTTGGAAACAGAATCTGAAATGATTTTTGCTAATCGAGGATCGGAGGAAGACTTAAAAGGGTTGAATGTCAAAGGAAAAATTGTCGTGGTGATGTGTGGATTTGAAGGAGATGACAATCCTCAAGCATGGTTTTTTGCTGGTCAAGAAAAAAGAAAAGCAGCAAAAGAAGCGGGTGCAAAAGCATTAGTTGAAATTTATAATAATGCTCAATTGCCGTACAATTTTTTAATTCGATTTTTAAATTCACCACAAATGAAAGTGGATGATGGTGATGAAGAAGGTGCTGCGTTTCCACATGTTTGGGTTAATGGTTCGAATGCAGAAGCAGTTGCCAAATTACGATCTGCTAAAAATATGAAAGCGAGTTTGAAAATTGAGGGAATGAAAAATGAAAAAATCAAAACGCAAAATATCGTTGGAATACTCGAAGGATCTGATCCAAAATTGAAAGATGAGTACATTATTTATTCAGCACATTATGATCACGTTGGAATTGGTCGAGCAGTTGAAGGTGATTCAATTTATAATGGTTCGAGAGATAATGCGGTGGGAAGTGTGACTGTTTTATCGGCTGCAGAAAATTTGGCAAAATACCCAACAAGACGTTCTGCTGTGTTTATCTTTTTTACGGGGGAGGAAAAAGGATTGCTCGGTTCATCTTATTATGCAGATAATCCTGCGATTCCTTTGGACAAAATGACTTACTGTTTTAATAGTGATAATGCTGGTTACAATGATACGACGAAGGCGATGATTATTGGTTTGGAAAGAACTTTGGCTCGACCATTAATTGAAAAAGCATGTACTGCATTCGGTTTGGAGGCGATTAAAGATAACATGCCAGAGCAAGGATTATTTGATCGGTCAGATAATGTGAACTTTGCAAAAAAAGGAGTTCCTGCGCCAACTTTCGGAATGGGAATTACCAAGATGGATGATGAAGTCAATAAATATTATCACCAACCTCAAGACAATCCTGAGACCTTGGATTATGATTATTTGACCAAGTTTTTTAAGTCTTACGTTTATGCTTGCCGTTTGATTGCGAATACTAATGAATCAGTATTTTGGAACGAGGGTGATAAATATTATGAGGATGGATTGAAGTTGTATAATATGAAAAAAGTAAAAGATTAATTTAAAATTAGTTGATCGGTTGATTATGAAATTAGTCGATTGATGAACTTTTAGTTTTAAGTTTTTTCAAAAAGGAAACCCCGTGAATGTATTGTTATTCACGGGGTTTTATTTTTGTTTTAAAAAAATAAATAGCCACAATAAATTTCAATTAATCTCCAATGCTTCCATATTTTTGACAAAATCATTTGCCCGTTTTTCGAGGAGTTCTTTCTTTAGTTTGATGTGATTCATTGATTTTCTAAAAGCGATTCCTTCTTCAGTATCCAACCGTTCGATGATTCCTTGGGTCGCTTCTTTGTCAGCCAAAACATCTTTTCCCAAATACCACATCAAGCGAAAGTTGACTGAAATAAAACTGGAACTTAAAGAGGAAATTTGTTTTTCCACTTTTTTTCGAACCGCTTCTTTTTGAACAATATCATTGGTATCGATTTCACTTACCATGATCGCCATTTGTTCAAATTCAGTAGCTAATTGTTCCACCGAGTTAAGTAATTTATTCAATTGTTTAGCATCGTTTTTCAGATATGTGACCGCCTTTGGGTTATCTTTTAATTCTTCTGGAATTTCCAATTCTACGTAATCAATCAGCTCAGTTTGAGCGCAAGAAAAAGTAAAAAACAGAAGGAAAGCAAAAGAGAATGCAAAATGAATTTTCATATTTTATTAGTTTTTATTTCTTATGGAAAAAATTTAAAGAAAGTAAATAGGCAATCAGTATTATTTTTATAATACTTCGAAACAAATCTCCTACCAAACCCAGAAATTTTGTGATATTTGCGAAAAGAAAACATTCACATAGATATGCAAGAAGATAAAACTAGCCTCAGTCTCTACACAGACGAGGAAGTACAACAAGGCATTCAAGAAGTTTTTCAACAGGAAAAATTTATAAATGGGATGAAGGCTTTTTTGCCTGAAAAATTGTATAAACACATCATCCAAGCCAAAAATAAGGTCAACTCTATTTATGATTTTCAAGCTACGATCACTCGACCTTTTTTAAAAACGATTCAGGAAATTAGCATTACTGATTTGTCCACAAGTGGTTTGGAAAATTTGAATAAAGAGGATAAATATTTATTTATTTCCAATCATCGAGACATTGTTTTGGATTCAGCATATTTGAATTTATTGTTATTTGAAAATAAAATTTCAACTAGCCAAATTGCTATCGGTGATAACTTGATGAAAAATCGAGCTTCCGAAATTTTGTTTCGCATCAACAAAAGTTTTGTTGTCAAGCGAGAAGGAACTCCCAGAGAATTGTATGCACACTCTATCGAACTGTCTAAATATATTCAAAAAACTATTTCGGAAAAAGTGGATTCCGTTTGGATCGCCCAACGAGAAGGTCGAGCCAAAGATGGAAATGATCGCACGCAACCAGGACTTTTAAAGATGATAAGTTTGAGTGGAGGAAAAATGTTAAAGGAACATTTTCAAAACCTAAAAGTGGTGCCCGTTGCTATTTCCTATGAATTTGATCCGACAGGTTTGCTCAAGACACAAGAATTTTTAAATAAAAAAAGAGATCCAGATTTTCAAAAATCATTTACAGCAGATCTCAGTAATATGCTTTTGGGTATTCGAGGAGAAAAAGGAAAAGTGCATTTTAATTTTGGAAAACCATTGCATGAAGAATTGGAAATACTCGATACTGCGAAAAATAGCAAACAGCAATTGGAGTTTTTGACGAACATAATTGATCGGTCAATTCATACTAATTATCAGTTGAATCCAGTCAATTATGTTGCTCATGATTTGTTGCATTCATCGACTCAATATGCTCAAAAATATTCCGTTGAGGAAAAGAAAAAGTTGACGCAATTTTTTCAATCTCAGGTAAATCAATTATCGAAAGAGGAGCAAGAAGATGGACTTCAATATTTATTAAACATGTACGCAAATCCTGTAGTGAATGCTCAAGATGGGAATTTATTGTGATGAAATATATCTATAAAGTTCTGTTCATTGCCAATTAGTTATGGGGATTAAAAATTAAATAATGATGAAAAATAAAAACCAAAAAGATAAAAAAATGTTCTTCCTCGCAGGAGCATTATTGGCTACGCCTGCCGTTTATTGGTTCATGCTAGAAGGGTGGACACCAGAGACAAATAAGGTGAAAGTATTGATGATGGGCATGCAAGCAATCTTTGGAATCTATTTATTTTTCTATGGAATTAACACGACGAAAACACCAAAGTAATGACAACAAAAATTATAGTCGCTTCCAAAAATCCAACCAAAATTAATGCGACAAAATTAGGTTTCGAAAAAATATTTTTAGCCACTACGATTGACTGTGAAGGCGTTTCCGTTCCTTCCAATGTGAGTGATCAGCCAATGTCAAATGAGGAAACTTTGCAAGGTGCCACTAATCGAGCGACTCATGCTAAAAAGGATTTTCCCAAAGCAAATTATTGGATTGGTATCGAAGGTGGCATCGAAAAAGTAGGAGAGGAGATGATGGCTTTTGCATGGATCGTAATTTTGTCCAAAGATAAAATGGGGAAATCACGAACAGGTACTTTTTTTCTTCCTTCGCCAGTTGTCGAACTTATTAACCAAGGAAAAGAATTAGGAGAAGCGGACGACATCGTTTTTGGTCATTCCAACTCGAAGCAAAAAAATGGTGCAGTTGGAATTTTGACCAACAACATAATTGATCGAACTCAATTCTATATCGAAGCGATGGTGCTGGCGTTGATTCCTTTTTTGAATAAAAAGATTTATTGTTGATTTTTTATATAAAATTGTTTTTTCAAAAAACACTCCACCGCAAATTCGCTTGCATCAAAATGTGGCTGAGGTAAATTATCAGGTTTTACCCAAAACCATTTTTCACATTTATCAGGCTCCATAGTTATTGGAATTCCTTCAAAATTATCAGTAAACATATTGACAGAAACGTGATGAATTCCAGTTGATTCGAAAGTCCGTAAATTGTTTGTTATGGCAATAACTACGGGGTTTTCGATCATCAAACCTGTCTCTTCCAAAACTTCTTTTTTGATTGCTTCTTCGAAAGTTTCGCCCATCTCTAAATGACCTCCAGGAATGGAATAAAATGGAGAATGACTTCCTTTTCGTTTGCCAACTAAAATTTCTCCATTGGCATTTTGGATGATGATTCCGATTCCAATATTAGGACGTTGCATGATTTTCTAACTTTTGTAACAATGAAATTCCGTATTCCCAATTGTTGCTTCCAATGCTCTTATTGAGGTGGTCGCCACCTTCAATTGTCACCAATTCACTTCCCCAAATATCTGCAAAATATTCTGCTCGCTCGAAGTCAACTACCTCATCATTTGTACTCGCAACTACGATAGTTGGAAATGGTAACTGCTCCAAATGCAAAGGAATAAAACCCGAAATATAAGTGGGGAAATCACCTCGCTCGACATCGCTAGGTGCGACCAAAAGTGCGCCTTTTACTTTATGTTGAAATTTTCGATACCAATTGACGATGGTGGCGCAACCCACAGAGTGACCAATCAAAATAGTTTTTTCCAAATCATATTGACTTAAAATTTCTTCAACTCGATTGATCCAATCTTCACAATTTGGTTGTTGCCAATTGTCTTGATTGATTCGGATAAAATCGTTGGGATATTTTTTTTCCCAAATTGTTTGCCAATGATCGTCGCCAGAATTTCGGAGACCTGGAATGTTGAAGTACATATTTTTTTTGCAAAAATAGTTTTTTTAAAGAAAAATTTAAACACTTGTATTTATTAATGTACCGTTCCTTTTCATTTTAATGAGTTAGGACTTTCCTCTTCTTTCAATTCCTCCAAAGTTGCTTGAAACACTTTTAAATGATTCGCATTTCGTTGATGTACATTTTTCAAATAATGAATAATTCGATTTGTCTTGATTCCCCAAAAGATAAAAGTGAGCAATAATAATTTTCCAAAAAGCGCACAAAAAACGAGCAAAATAGAAAACACATTTCCAACATTTTTATCAGGAAATAATGAACTAATAGTACTTTCTGATTCTGGAAAAATAAAAGGCAAAAGTGGTTGGATGCCTGCGTAAAAAAGTAGCAAAGTTATCGTCGAATCTTCTAAGCTAAAATCCTTACTTCCCAAGCGTCGAACTAGGTTTGTAGTAAATGCCATCGCTGCCAAACCTGATCCTAAACCAAACAATAATTGGAAACTTTGTCCAACGGAAGTGGTACTCGAATAACTTTGTAACAATATAATTTCAATACCTAAAATAATTGAGACAGCTAACCAACCTCGTATTTCAATTTTGCGAATAGGTTCTTTCGTAATTTTTCTCAAATCATTTTCAAAAGTCAAATTCAACGAATTTGAATTGAGTGAAAAGTAGCAGAGATAAATATAAATGATGGTGGTATTATTGAAAAAATTCAACAATGGGACACCTAAATCTTTGCTTAAATTAGTCAAGGAAAAAACAAATAAGGCCAAATAAAGTACACTCCAAGCTGCTACCAATTTCTCTAGAATTTCCCACAATTGCCGTCGCCCCAAAAAAGCTCGAAAGTAGTTGCTATTGAAAGGAACTTTGGGCGCATTTGATTTTAAATAAAATGCCCAAACCGAAACTAACAAAAATACTTGGAACAAATAGCTAATAGATTTGATCGGGTTTTCAATTTCAAATTGCAATGGTTTTGAAATGAAAAACGTAATGAATACCGAGCATAACAATGTAATTACAATTGCTAAAGGAATTTTTGAAAAGAAATTATTTTCGACTAACCAATGCTTAAATGACTTTTCGCTTGGTGCTAAAGTTTCAGTCTGATCGACACTCCAATCCAAATAGGAAGATAAATTTTCCTTCAATTGTATATTAGAATTTTTGATAAAATCTTCTATTGGGACAGCCGTTTCGGTTTCCAAATATTGCTCAATTCCTTCCACCGTCATTTGCAAATTTGGATCCGTTTGCATAGCAACTCCAATCTCAAAATCTTCCTCAGCCGTCAATTTATTTTCGACGTATTTTTTCAAATAGGTGATGTCAAAATTATTCTTCATTGAATTTTTTTCTTTAAATTTTTCATACGCTTTTTCGCTCGATCAATTCTTCCACGAACTTGATTGACTGAAATATTGAGTTGCAAAGAAATTTCTTCCATGCTCATTTCCTCCAAAACATAAAGTGTAAAACATTCCTTTTGCAAAGGTGGCAATCCGAAAATAAACTGCTTTGAAAGTTGTACTTTTTCTTTTTGATCAATTTGTTTTTCCAAACTAAAAGATCGGTCATCAGGCAAATCATTTGGCGCAGCAGCTGACTCTTTCGAGTTTTTATTTTTTCTAAATTGATCTAAAAATTTGTTTCGACAGACCACAAAAATAAATGATTTAAAAGACCTGATTTCATGATTGAATTTTGCTTTTTTACAAATCTCAATCCAGACATTTTGAGTAATGTCTTTGGCTACTTCTTGATTTTTACAATAATGAAATGCCATCAGTAATACCTGCGGTTGATATCTTTGTAACAATACATTTGCGGCATCACGATTTCCTTCACACCAAGCGATATATAATGCTTCGTCTGATTCCGAATCTTGATTTGGAAAATGTTTTTTCGATTTCATATTTTTAAAAAAAGTAAATGCAGTTACAATATAGACGAATTGAAAATCTGAAATGCACGGAAGGGTAATGTTTTTTGAAAATTAATTGCCCCTACGGAATTTGCGAACATTTCATAAATTATTTAATAGAATTCAGTTTCAAATGAACTCCAAACATCGGTTCTTTCATCATATAAAAGGTAGGGAAGGAAGCATCTAAATTATAGGTTTTATTTGAAATGATAAACCCTAGTTGGAAGTCTTTTCTAATCGTATAATATAGGTCAACCACATAAAAATAATTGGTGTAAAATTCTTCGTCTCGATGAATAGAAAGTGTTTCTATATTTGTTTTTACATGAAATCGTTCCCAAAGTTTTATATCAAAATCCGTTTTTAAAGCGATGCTAAAAACATTTTCATCTTGATATTCGGTATGCACCGCCCAGCGATCAAAATCATAATAATAGTTACGAAGCGGATAAAGAAAGCGTCCTGCAGTATTTGCATAAAGACCTTTGTTGGGATCTCGATAAGTGAAGTTTGGATTATAATGTCCCTCATTATAATTAGCAGAGTAGTATCGTAAAGATGGGTTTATATTCCAAGTAATTTTTTCATTATTGATCAGCGAATATTTTGCTCCGAGTACAAATGCACCATTTTTAGCAAGATCAAATTCACCATTGTTCCTATGACCATATTGAAAATATAATTCATTATTTTCTTTAAGAAAATAATTAAAGGAAATATCTGAATCCCAATAATCCCTAAATGCAAATGAATTTCCTGTCCAATTTAAATTTTGAGAATAGATTAATCGAATCTTTTCATTTTCAAATCCTAGTGATAGATGAATATATTCTTCTAGGTTCAACCCAATTTGATTATCAAGGTCTCCGACTTGATGATATTCAAAAAATACATTTTGATGAGATACTCTAAAATTAACTCCCTGATAATCTTGGTTATATATTTTTAAACCATTGTTAACTTGAGCTTGGACAAAGTTGCCAGCTTGTGCATTGATGATGATTTCTTTTTTTAAAATAAGAAAAGTATCGATTGCCGAAAATTTAAAATTGGGAAACCAAACAATATTATCTCTGTCGTTAGATCCATAAGATGCACCTCGATGCTCAAAGTAAAGATTGCTTTGGAAGGTATATTTATCTCTAAAACTGGTCTTAAGTTTTACGCCAAAATAACTTGCCGTATGAAAATTTGGATTATCTGAAACGAATTCTCGACGTGGTCTGAAAAGATTGTTGGATCTTCTTTTATTATAAATGAGTGGATCAATTAGAATTCCTCGGGAAGTAAGATCTGGATTGAGGTGTAGTGCGCTGGCTTCGAAGTCATAATCAAGTTTCCATTGGGTGGAGTCTTGCGCAAATATTATTTGAACGAATAAGAAAAGGGTAATTGAAAGGATTGTTTTTTTCATAACTATTAATTTTTTTTTTCAAATGTAGAAAAACAGGAATTAATAGATTGATGTAAAGTATTGGATTAACAGAATTTTAATTTTAAAACTTTTTTTTAACAGACTCTTTTCCTAAAATATCTCTAACTATTTCCCCAGGTAAAATTCTAAAAACAGGAATTTCTAATCCAAATTTTTTACAAAAGAAATCAATCGCTTCATCAATTTCAGCAGCAGAATATCTTGAGGAGAAATGCCCCAAGATTAATGTTTCAATTTTTGTTTGAGCAACCATTTCAATCACTTCTTCGAGGTAACTATGTTTTCCTTGCCGACGATCATCCAAATCTACATCACCTCTTCTAAGAAAAGTAGCTTCGTGAATCAATACTTTTGTATCGTTCCATCGACCATCATTTTCAACAGGAGTATCGCCAGAATAGCTTAAAATATTTTTATGTAATTGTATTGTTATATTTTCTTCACCAAGTTCTTTTCGGATCGCAGCGATTTCTTTTCCAGAGAGATTTAGGTATTCCTCTTTTAACTTTCGCTTAGTTTCAAAGACGTGAAAGCTCAAACTTTTGACGAACTCTTTTCCAATTAGCACATGCTCATTTCTGAATGGTTCGACAAAAATATTTTTTTTAATTTCAAATGAATTTCCCTCCTCCATTTTGATCCATTCCGTACCGCTGACATGTGGATCAAAGTGAGTCGAAAATTCTTTTAAAAAAGGAAATGAACCAGAGTCACGAGGGAAATATATTTTGGGAAAACCTTGACGAGCATTCAATTGATTGAATTGCAAAAGTCCCGTCAGATGATCTCGGTCGGCATGAGAAATGAAGATATGCTTGACTTTCCGAGCTTTTTGCAAAAGCCCTGAAGATGCTCCGTCACCACAATCGAAAAGTAAACCTAACTCTTCGATAAAATACCAACTGGAAAAAAGAGCAGTTGAAAAACCTGTAATTGTTAATTTCATAATATGGTTAAACTACGAAAAAGTGCAGGAAGTTCCGAGGCAATTGAAAAAAATAACAATTCAATTACGTGAGTTTAATTTTGTAGAACTTGCTTTATGTTTTTTGATTTTGATTTCTAAATTTATTTAGTTGAAAGTTTAAAATATAAAAAAATGTGACCACTCTATATCTTTTCGTCTGTACTTATAGATAGAAATTTTTTTTAATTTTAAAAACAAAACATCATAATGGCAAAGAAAAATATCTTCAGCATGATTTTGAACACTATCAATGACGTTCAAAAAAGAAACCAAGCAGACCCAAAAGTAGAAACTGCAGATCCAACTGTTTTCGATTTGATCAAAAACAAATTGCAAAATTTGGATCAAAAAAATAAAGAGAAAAGAGCGCAAAAAGGAAAGTCTCCTGTGAGTATTTTAGATCGAATTAAAAAAGAAATTGAAGGGGCGAGAAGAGAAAATAAAAAAGATAAAAATGTTCCAACTGCGGACAAGTCTATTTTTGACAATATTATGAAAAAAATTGATGCTGGAAAAAAGATTCAAGCAAGTACTGGTCTTCGGAAAATTGTCGAAGATTATAACTTGGATGCCAGCAAATTACCTCAAGAGGTTATTCAACAAGTGCAAGCAAAATACATTGCTGACCGTAAAAATTTCGATCAACAATATGCTCAAGCAATGCATGATTTGATTAAAAAATACTAGTGAGTAATGGTTAACTGTTAATGGTGAATGGTTAATACCGTTTGGTGTTAATCGTTTACTGTTGAATATTAATAGTTAAAAAAGAGAGGGCTTTGGTGAAAACTGAAGCCTTCTCTTTTTTCGTAAATGTTCAAACCCACGAGACATTAAACTCTGGTATTCACCATTCACCGTTAACCTTTCACCATTATTTATTCGTAGTTTTGAGGATGAAAAAATTTACGCATTTAGATGCAAAAGGAAATCCATCGATGGTGGATGTTGGTGCAAAAAAAGTAACTCGACGAACTGCTAGAGCAAGAAGTATTGTGGTTCTGGATGATACGATTTTGGCACAATTGCAGGATGGCGATATTCAAACGAAGAAAGGTTCCGTTTTTCAAACAGCAATTATCGCAGGTGTGATGGGTGCGAAAAAAACAAGTGAATTGATTCCGCTTTGCCATCCGTTGGGGTTGGATAATTGTCAAATCGAAATCGGAATTAATGAAAAAAGAGAGGTGGAGATTATTTGTACCGCAAGTCTGACTGCTAAAACTGGAGTGGAAATGGAAGCACTCACGGGTGCAAGTATTGCTGCCTTGACGATCTATGATATGTGTAAAGCATTTTCTCATAACATTATAATTACGGAAACGAGATTGATTGAAAAAACTGGAGGAAAACGAGATTTTTTACTTAACGGTTAACGGTTAACTGTTAATGGTGAATGGTTAATACCACGGTGGATTACACATTGGGATTAACCATTCACCATTCACCATTCACAATTAATTTATATGAAACATCAGAAACATGCAAAGTTAGCTCGACCAAATTTAGGAGAGTTTGGAAGAAATGAATGGGCGATTATTGGAACGCCTTGTGGCAATATTCAACAATTGTCGTTTCGATTAATTGAGGTTTTGCAAAAAAAAATTAAGGTAAGTTATGTCGATGCGGATCACAAAAATGAAGATGAACCAATTGGTTTGGAAGTAGAAAATCCTGCATTGGCGTTGGGTGCAACGATGGAATATACAGACAAAATTTCTCATCATAGATTTGATTTGAAATCAGAAATGAATGCTTGGCAATATCGTGCGATGTTCAATGAGCAAGATTTGATTTTGGTAAATGGCAATCATTTTAAAGCTAAAAATCAGATCGTCATAATTGACCCGAAGAAAGAAAAATCTTTGGAAAAAAAAATAGATCGTTTGACAAATGTTGATTTGATTCTGATGACAGGGGAGGAGCAATCAATTTATTCTTTCTTGAAAAATCACTTAAAAGATTGGGCGCATATTCCAGTTTTACATTTTTCTCAAACGGAAAAAATAGTAGAATTTATTCTTGGAAATGTATTGTTACAAATTCCAAAATTGAATGGTTTGGTGCTAGCAGGTGGGAAGAGTATTCGGATGGGAAAGGACAAAGGTGCGCTTGATTATCATGGCAAACCGCAGCGGGAATTTATGGCTGATATGTTAAGTCCATTTTGTAAAAAAACTTATATTTCTGTTCGCAGTAATCAAGGAGTGGAATCTGAATATGAACTGTTAGAAGATACTTTTGTGGGACTTGGGCCATTCGGTGCGATTGCTTCTGCGATGCGAAAAAATCCGAATGCTGCTTGGTTGGTCGTTGCTTGTGATTTGCCTTTGCTAGATGAGAAGACTTTGCAGTTTTTGATAGAAAATAGAAATTCATCGAAGGTGGCTACTGCGATTTATAATCCTGAAACTGGTTTTCCTGAACCATTGATAACTATCTGGGAACCAAGGAGTTATCAAGTGCTTTTGCATTTTTTGACACAGGGGAATTCTTGTCCAAGGAAGGTTTTGATTAACTCTGAAATTGAATTATTGAAGGTGGAGGATGTGAAAGTTTTATTGAATGTGAATGATGCCGAAGGGTTTGATAAAGTGAAAGGGATGTGATTTTTTTTGCCGCAGAAGGTGCTGATTTTTATGATTTTTTAAGATTTCTCTCATCATAGATTTAAGTAACGGGAAATCATGCTAGATCATAAAAATCAGCGCCTTCTGCGGCAATAAAAAATTATCCTCTACGCTTCTTACGTCGTTTTTCCTTTTTCTTTGGAGCATCCATTTTTATCACTTTCGCATCCTTTTTCGGGTGAACTAATTTCATCTCTTTCACCAAGTGAGTTGCCCCTGCAAACTTATCAACGATGAATAAAATGTATCGAGCATCCACCATAATATTTCTACAAATCGAAGCATCATAATTGATGTCACTCATCGTTCCTTCCCACACTCTATCGAAATTTAATCCAATCAAATTTCCATGTGCATCGATGACTGGACTTCCTGAATTTCCACCTGTGGTATGATTTGTTCCAAGAAAACAAATTGGCACTTTTCCATTCGAGTCAGCATATTGACCATAATCTTTAGTCTCATATAAATTCAATAGTTTTTTAGGAATATCGAATTCATAATCACCAGGAACATATTTTTCAATTGCTCCATCGAGGTACGAAACAGGATTGTAAGTCACCGCATCTCTTGGCGAGTAACCGGCTACTTTTCCATAAGAAACTCGCATCGTACTGTTCGCATCTGGGAAGAATTTTTTTTCTGTAAAAACTTCCATCTGACCTTCCATGTAGATTCGCATGAGGTCATTGATTTTTGTATTTAGGTTGTTATATTCTGTCGAAACATTTGCATCGTAGGCATCAGAAAGTTGTTTGGCTAATTGAACCAACGGATCTTTTTGCATAGACTCGATCGCCATTTTTGGAGCAGCACTTAGTAATTTAAACATCTGATTTTTGTTCGGTACGAAGGAAGATTCAAAAAGTGATTGGGCATATTTATCAAAACCTCCATGCTTCTTTGCCATAGCTGCCAAGTCACCTTTCGCCCCGTCAAGAATGTCTGCATCGACATACATTTCCATGAGAGAAGCAAAAACTTTTTGATCAATTTCGGGTCGATAGTTTTTATAAAAATTATCTAAGAAAGGTTCTAGTCGTGCTTTGAAACCATTGTAGCCTGTTGCTCCATTATTCGCATATAAGTTTTCCAAACGGTTCATGTAGCTAGCCACCGTCATAATTTCAATATTCCGTCGAACAATCTCATTATAGTAATCTCGTGTCAATGCATAAGGCTCAATTTCTTTGTATAATTTTTCAAAATCATCCAATAGCGAACCATATTTTCCATGCATCGTACGGTCAGCTTTGAGGCGAGTCATAAATTCTTTTTCATATTTATGCTTGCGACCCATCGCATCAGATTTTTTCAAACCTTGATTTTCTCCAATCCATTTTTTCCAATAATTAGCAATTCGTGCAAACTTAGAAGCGTACTGAAGTCTGATCGCTTCGTCGGAACGCATAGCTGCATCTACGATTTTTAAGGCTTTATCTCTGATCTCAATTTTTGCAGGATTCAACACATTCATCGTTTGCGCAACTGCTGAAGAAGGAAGGTATTGATTCGTTCTGCCTGGATACCCGAAAACCAATGTGAAGTCACCTTCTTCCACACCATCCAAAGAAATAGGCAAGAAATGTTTAGGTTTAAAAGGAACATTGGTAGTTGAATAATCCGCAGGCATATTATCAGTTCCTGCATAAATTCGGAATAAACTAAAATCACCCGTGTGCCTTGGAAAAACCCAATTGTCAGTATCTGATCCAAATTTTCCAATGCTCTCAGGCGGTGTCCCCACCAATCGAACATCAGTATAAGTCATCGTCACAAACATAAAATATTGATTGCCTTTGAAGAAGGGTTTGATTTCAATTTCTTCATGTTTGATTGATTGCATACGTTGCTTGTAGCTAGCGATATTTTTGTCAATTTGAGATTGTCTTTCCTTGGTACTCATTTGGTCAGTTATTCCTTCCAAAACTATTTTGCTGACATCTTCGATTCGGACGATAAAAGTTACTTCCAAGTTATCATTTGGCAATTCTTGTTTTTTAGATTTTGCCCAAAAACCATTTTTCAATAAATTATTTTCGACAGAAGAGTGTGATTGGATCTGTCCATAACCGCAATGATGATTGGTCAACAATAATCCTTCGCTAGAAATGATTTCGGAAGTACAACCTCCATTAAAATGCACAATCGCATCTTTGAGACTTCCTTGGTTAACGCTGTAAACATCTTCCGCCGACATTTTCATTCCCATGGATTGCATGTCGCCTTCGTTGAGTGCTTTGAGCAATTGTGGTAACCACATGCCTTCGCCTGCGTAACTTATTTTTAGAATAAAAATAAAACATAGCGTAAGTAAGATTCTTGAATTTTTTAACATAATTATTTTAATGGTTAGTTTTGTAATGGTCAATGGTAATACCGTGTTGTTAGCCATTGCTTTGATTTCTTTTTTTGTAAAAATAGGAAAATAGAGATTGCGGGGAGTATTTTTTTTGGGAAAAATAATTTTTGATAATGAACATAGATAGTAATGCGCAGATATTAAGCTGCCTACTGAAAGCTGCTTAACTGGACTTTTGGACTAAAAAATATGAGTATATATTGAAAAACCAGAACTGTTACCGATATTTGAAAATAATAACAAAGTCAAATATTATAGTAGAACAGTTCTGTGAATCAATAGTACAATTAGAAGTTGGAAAAAACAAAGCGCTAAGGAATTTAGTGATGGGTTTATCAAGTAGCTCAAGAGCGAATTCAGTAGTGGAATTAAATCTAAGGAATGCGAATAAAATAAATGCAGATTTTTGAGAGAGAGGTTTTGTTCATAGTTTTTGCTTTAAAAGCCGCATAAATGTTGATATTTTCAGGGTTTTAAAAAGCGAATTCTTTACAATTAAATTAAGTTCATGTTCACAATTATTCCTAAGTTATTTTGAGCTTATTTTTTTATCAGATAAAATAAAAAAACGTAGATATAGCCTGTGTTACATCGAGGGTTTTTTATGAAATATGATGAAAAAAGAATCCAAAATAACTATGAATAATTGTGAACATGAACTTATGATGATTTTTTTATATGTAAAACTTGCTTTAATTTAAACGGCAAAAACTTATTGTTTTTTTAAAAAAATAACTTTCTTTGTACCTTATAGAATAAGTATAAATACTATAATTTCTTATGCTGAGTAGAAGAAATATCCGCATTAAAGTTATGCAGATGCTCTACACAATGAGCCGTGACAAAGACTTGAGTTTGAATCAAGTTCTTAACCATTATCGAAAGAGTATTCACAAGTCTTTCGACCTCTACCTATTTAATGTTTTGCAACTGACCGAAGTAGCAAAATATTCCCACAAAGACGCTGGGAAGCGTGCTTCCAAACATTTGCCTACTGCTGAGGATAAAACCTTTACGCCCAAAATTTATGATAATGAATTGATGCAATCCATTGTCAATAATAAGTGTTTTTGGGATTTGGTAAAATCGAGAAAGATTAGGGAACTGTTGGATGATGACACTAATCTAAAATATTATGTAGATTTTGCTGAGTCAGATGAGTATAAAGCATACTTAAATCAAACGGAAAGCGCTGATCAAGATCACAAAGATATTTTTTTAAAACAATATCGTTTTTGTTATTCCAATGAATCTTTTGATGATGAAATGGAACGTTCATTTCCATGTTGGATGGATGATAAATCATTGATCATGGGATCTATGAAAAAAACCATCAAAGCTTTACCTGCTACAGAACACTTCTGTGAAGCGTATCGACCTACGGATGAAACGACCGTAGATTTTGGAGAAGCTTTATTGGAAAAAGTAGTCAACGATAATGATGAATTATTGGCGATCATCGAACCTGCACTAAAAAATTGGGATGCAGATCGAGTTGCAATTATTGATATGATTATCTTGAAAATGGCTTTGAGCGAATTACTTAGTTTTCCTTCGATACCAACCAAAGTTACTTTGAATGAGTTTGTAGAAATCTCTAAACTTTACAGTACTGATAAAAGTAAAGATTTTATCAATGGGATTTTAGATCGCTTGATGAAGCAGTTAGACCAAGAAGGGAAAATCAAAAAAGAGGGGAGAGGATTGAAAGGGTGATTTTTAACGGTTAATGGTGAACGGTTAATGATTAATACCACGATGGTATTCCTAGTGGTACTAACATTTTTATAAAGAGGACAGTTTTTTTTTATTTACTTGACACTTATTGACGATAGTATTGTAACATAGGTTGGCTGAAAGTCAATCAATAGAAAATAATAAAAGCCCGATCAAATTTACTTTGATCGGGCTTTGTATTTTTTAATAAATTTTGAAAAGATTAACCATTAACCATTCAAAATTACATTCTTCCATGAGAATGTTCATCTTGCCATTTGTTGAGTTTTGTCCATTTTCCATCTGCAGCCATTCCAGCTTGTAAGGGCCAAGATTTTGGATTATGCATTTGGTATCGAGGACCTGCATCGGTCAACATTTTTTTCATTGTATCGTAATCAGTCTCAGACAATTTTCTCCAAGTTTTGATTCCAATTGCATGGAACAATCCTTCAATTTTTGGTCCGATTCCTTCTACTATTTTCAAGTCATCCCACTTGATTCTTTTACCGAAAACCTTTTTTGCATCAGCCAAAGCTTTTGCTTTTTGGTCATCACCTAAGCCTGTTGCTTTTGGTTTTGGAGCAGCTTTTACTTTTTTAGGCGCAGCTTTTACTACTGGAGCTGGTTTTGCAGATACTTCTACACCTCCGTCCAAGTCATCTTGCAATTTTTTCAACCTAGCCCATTGGTAGTAGTAAGAAAGTTTTGCTTGATCTGGCCAAGTTTTAGGATTATGCATTTGGTAACGTGGCCCAGCATTATTTAAAATCGTTTTTAACTTAGCTACTGGCGTTTTCCATAATTCATACCAAGTTTTGATGCCACCGTCATGAAGTAAGCCTTGAATTTTTGGTCCAATTCCTTCCACAACTGTTAAGTCATCTTTGGTCACTTTTCTGCCGAAATATTCTTTTGCTATTTCAATGTAGAATTCATCATTTCGTTTTTCAAGTGTTTTATATTTCCCATTCCAATCATTGATCTGAGATTTATAACTTTCTTGTCCTGCTTTAAGTTTTTCAAAAGAAGCAAATAAGTCATCATAATTTTTCTTAAGACCTTTGTAATTAGTACCTGCTGCTTTTAAGTCATTATCCAAATCGTTAATTCGAGATTTGTATTTTCCGATCTCATTTTGATAAGAAGAAGCAGAGTTTTTAGCGGTTTCTAATTCTTTTCCTAAATTGATGAACCTCAAATTAAGACTTTTGTAATTTGCATCAGCACTTGCAGCAGCGGCATTGGCAGCTTTTGTATCAGCTTCCAATTTACCGAATTTACCGTTTAATCCTTTCCAATCAAACTCCCATTTCGCAGCTCGGTCGTTCGCAGCTTTTAAGTCTTTTTCTAACTTATTGAATCGGTTAAGCAATTCATTGTATTTTCTTTCCGCCTCAGTTTTAGCAGTATTGGCAGCTTTTGTATCAGCTTCCAATTTACCGAATTTGCCGTTTAATCCTTTCCAATCAAATTCCCATTTCGCAGCTCGGTCGTTCGCAGCTTTTAAGTCTTTTTCTAACTTATTGAATCGGTTAAGCAATTCATTGTATTTTCTTTCCGCTTCAGTTTTAGCAGTATTGGCTACTTTTACGTCATTTTCAAGTTTAGCAAACTTAGTTCTTAAATTTCCTAATTCAATTTCCCATTTCGCAGCTTTGTCATCCGCAGCTTTTTTCTCGCTTTGTAATTTTCCGAAATTAATATTCAACGCATTCCAGTCAGATTCCCATTTTGCCGCTTTAGCATTGGCTGCTTTCAAATCGTCGTGCGCTTTCTCATATTTACCATTTAGATTATTATAATCTAATTCCCACTTCGCTGCTGAATTATTGGCAGTTTTTAAATCGCCTTGCATTATTCCGTAGTTACTATTTAGGCTATTCCAATCTAATTCCCACTTCGCTGCTTTATTATTGGCAGCTTTTAGGTCATCTTGCGCTTTTCCGTATTTGCCATTCAGATTATTATAATCTAATTCCCACTTCGCTGCTTTATCATTTGCAGCTTTTAGGTCATCTTGCGCCTTTCCGTATTTACTATTTAAATTATTGTAATCTAACTCCCACTTCGCTGCTTTATCATTTGCAGCTTTTAGGTCATCTTGCACTTTTCCGTATTTACTATTTAAATTATTGTAATCTAACTCCCACTTCGCTGCTTTATCATTTGCAGCTTTCAAGTCATCTTGCGCTTTCCCGTATTTACCATTCAACATATTCCATTCACCTTCCCATTTAGTTGCTTTTTCATCAGAATCATTTTTTTCAGCTTGAAGATGTTTGTAATCTACATCCAAACCTTTCCAATCACCTTCCCACTTAGCGGCTAATTCGTCAGATGCACTTTTCTCTTCTTGTAATTTTCCATAATCTCCATTCAAAGTATTCCACTTAGCTTCCCATTCTGCAATTGTTTTGTCCGCTGCAGATTTTTCAGTTTGTAGATTACCGAAATTAAGGTTCAAGCCTTTCCAATCAGTTTCCCATTTGGTTGCTTTTTGGCTAGCTGCTTTATAATCTTTTTCAAATTTCATTTTGACTTCTCTTTCAGTAGATAAGTCTTTTTCCAAACCAGAAAATTGAGTTTTAAGATTAGCGTAAGTTTTTTCAACTTTTGCTTTAGCCTCTTTTTCAGCATTCCAATTTTCTTCTAGAGTAGCATATTTCTTTTTCCATTCCGCTAGTTCTTTTTCTACTCCAATTCGAGTTTTATTTTCTGATTTGAATTTTGAATCCAAACTTCCATATCTAGAATTTAATCCAGAGTAGTTATTTTCAAGACTTGCTAATGCCGCAACTTTTGAAGTTAAGCTACCATCTAAATCAGACACTCTAGTTTGTAAACCTGAGTTGTCAGATCTTAAAGTAGTAATTTGATTGTCATATTTTGGTCGATTTAGGAATCTCCAAAAGAGCCATCCTAAGAGCCATGCTAGCAAAAGAAGCAGGAAGAGCGGCCAAGACCAGCAAAGACCTAAAAAGGATAATAAGGTAAGTAACATAGTTATCTGTTTTTTTTTAGTTTAGTTAAAGTAGAAGTGAAAAAGGATAAGTGATTCACTTCCAATTGTTTGATTTTGATAAATTATTTTATGATTTCGACAAAGGCTCTTCGATTCAAAGCTCGACCAGCATCCGTATCATTTGATTCTACTGGATCAGTTTCTCCTTTAGAAAAAGTTGAAACTCTACTAGCGTCAACTCCATATCGGACTAAAATATCTCGAACGGTTTTTGATCTTCTCATACCTAAGCCATTGTTAGCATCTACTTCACCAATATTGTCAGTATGACCGGTGATCCTAACTTTTTCAGTTCCAGCTTTAAGTCGAGTTGCTACTTTTTTCAAGTAGTTGGTTACTTCTTGGTTCAGTTTACCTTGAGTTCCGTTGAAGTTGAAATAGATAAGAGCGGTGTTAGCAGTTTCGATGACCTTTGGAGCTTCAGTTGGAGCATTGATCCAATTGAATCCAGCTGCTGCAAACTCTTCCGTTTTGACACCATCACGCATTGGTATTTTTTCGGATTTGAATTTGATTCGAGTAGCTGGGATTTCAGGAAAACGTTCTTTCCAAATTGCTTCAGCACGCGCCATTCCCAAGTCTGCATAATTTTGTGGAGCAGTTTCTCCTTCAAAATATCGACCAGTAATTTCTAAAACTCTTCCTTCTTTATTACCAGCAAGAATGTTAGATTTAAAACCAGGAAACTTTGTGTCTGAAATAAGGGTCTTGTCTTTAGACCAATTGAACATTAGAGGGTCTCGTTCTTTCTTGATGACTGGAGCAACAGTTGCTACTTTTTCTTTTGGGCAACAATCTGATGGATGATTTTTAGAATAAAACCAATTTGCTCCAATAAAAAAAATGATGGAAAGAAGACCTATAAGAAGGGCTTTCGAGTTCATAAGTGAATGTTTAAGGTTTGTATGTGTTTTGACAAAATTGTAAAAAAGGGTGGCATTATAGTAATTTAAAACTTGCCCTAATATAACAATTATAATTATGTTTTTTTTTTGCCAAAAGAAAAAACGAAAACAAATTGTTATAAATAAAGCGGTTACTAAAATATCGATAAATGGTACAATTTATTGACGGGATGTGACAGAGAAGGTCACATATTTGAAAAGACATTCTCATTTTATTTTTGATAAAAGCAAAGAAGAGGGAATGACTGTTTTATTTTTTTGAAAAAATATTTATTTTAATGGGTACATTTGAAAATTGAAATAGTAGTCAGGCGGTATGGGAATATCGAATAGCGAAGCGTTCGAATTCGATATTCCTTTACACTTGACTCCTAATCAGTAAAAAAAGATATTATGACTTCATATGAATTAATGCCAAGCACATCAAGAGTTTGGATTTACCAAAGTAACCTTCCATTCACAGAGGAGGAAGTCCCTGAAATCCAAGAGCAGGTGAAAAATTTTGCGACTAATTGGGTTAGCCATAATAATGCCTTGCGCTCTCATGGCGATGTGTTAAATAACCGATTCATTATATTAATGGTGGATGAAAGTCAAGCAGGGGCAAGTGGTTGTTCGATTGACAAATCTGTTCATTTTATCAAAGCGATGGGACATCATCATGGCGTAGATTTTTTTGATCGAATGAATTTTGCCTTTAAAATTGATGACGAATTAAAAACGGCTCATCGAGATGTTTTTGCCCAATTATTTCAAAATGGAGAAATTAATGACGCCACTTTAGTTTTTAATAATTTGGTCAAAACGAAAGAAGAGTTTGAAAAGGAATGGATCGTTCCATTGAAAGATAGTTGGCATGCGAGGATGGTTTGATTTTTAACGGTGAACGATTAACGGTGAATGATTAACACCACCGCTTGGTGTTAACCTTTCTGCAAAGTGTGTGATTAAAAAATAATTGTGAACATTAACTTAAGTGAAATAATACCTTTTATTTATAAATTTAGAAAAGTCAATCATGTGGTTAATACCAAGCGGTGTTAACCATTCAAAGTTAACCATTAACCATTATTATATCTTCGTCTTTGAAAAATGAATTTTTATAGAAAAAACAAAA
>Ga0114957_1000968_pt1 | contig 34183 bp, 33 predicted proteins | sample BantaG_FD_87175 | JGI IMG/M metagenome (GOLD analysis project Ga0114957, IMG submission 87175) | Marine algal microbial communities from Bantry Bay, Ireland - BantryBay_4 metaG | ecosystem: Host-associated > Algae > Red algae > Unclassified | place: Bantry Bay, Ireland | collected 2014-11-21
AAGTTCATGTTCACAATTATTCATAGTTATTTTGGATTCTTTTTTCATCATATTTCATAAAAAATCCTCGATGTAACACAGGCTATATCTACGTTTTTTTATTTTATCTGATAAAAAAATAAACTCAAAATAACTTATGAATAATTGTGAACATGAACTTACTAACATTTATTTGTTAGTTTGAATTACATAGTGTTGGTAACTCTTGCAACTTACGCTTTTGAGCCATTTTGTCGCTTAAATATGAGTGGTTGTGACTTTTTGTCTGTATTGTTTTTGATTTTCTGCAAAAAAGGCGTAAAAAACGTAATGGAACATGAGTTGATAAGAGGAAGGGTGTAATCATTATTTAAAAATCATCCTGAAGGTTCGGGATAAAAAAATATCAAATTATGACTTTTGTAAATGTAAATCCAAGACGAAGAAGATCTCATGTAGCTAATCCTTTTTTCAACTTAGTCAATGATGTATTGACCAATTCAGTTGGAGAAACGGAAAAGAACTTAGTTAAATCCAGACCTGCGGTAAATGTAATCGAAGGAAAAGAAGATTTCAAATTAGAAATTGCAGCTCCAGGCTTGAAAAAATCTGATTTTGACATCAATGTTGAAAAAGATGTTTTAACCATTTCTGCTAAGGTTGAAAAAGTAGAAGACGTCAAATATTCTCGAAAAGAATTTGACTACAATGAATTTAAAAGAACATTCCATTTGCCAAAAACAATTGACATTTCTAAAATAGATGCAAGATTTGAAGATGGTATTTTGTATTTGACTTTGGCAAAAAAAGAAGAGGCGAAAGAGTTGCCTGCTAGAAAGATTATGATTGGGTAATTCCTTGTGAATAAGAAAAAAGTAAAGTTGGTTTTTCGTTTTGTTTTGTTCCGTGTCACGGTTTCAACCGTGGTACGGATACTTCCAAAAAAAAATTCAAAAAATATTTTAAAAAAATAAAAATTAACAGATATGAGCAATTTAGTAAATTTCAATTCAGGCATCAATTCTATTTTTGATGATCTTTTCAATAATTCAATATCAAATTTTGTAGGATCTGATTTTGCCTCAAATGTTCCTTCGGTGAATATTTCTGAATCTGCAGATGATTTTAAAATTGAACTCGCAGCACCAGGTTTGAAAAAAGACGATTTTGATATCAATGTCGAAAAAAATACTTTGACTATTTCTGCAAAGAAAGAAAAAGCTAATGAAGTAGATGATGAAAAAATCACTCGTAAAGAGTTCAGCTATGCTTCTTTTTCTAGAAGTTTCCAATTGCCAGAAGGTGTGGAAAGTAATGCAATTGTGGCTAGTTACGAGAGCGGATTATTAGGTATCATTTTGCCAAAAAAAGAAGAAGCAAAAGAATTACCTCCAAGAGCAATTCAAGTGAATTAGTTTTTTTATGAGATAGGATTTTAGTGATAAAAAAAGGAAGTCTCAGAAATTAAATTTTCTGAGACTTCCTTTTTAGCGTCAAATAAATATCTAGTTTTTTTTATTTCTTTTTGATTTTTAATCTAGCACCTACGGATGGAAAATCATTCCCTTTTATCTCATTTAACTTTAGGATATCTTGAATGGTTACACTTGGGAATTTTTCGACTATCTCTAAAATTGATTCATTCCGACGAATGGTATAAAAAATATAATCTTCTTTTTTTAAAGAAATATTTCTTTTAGGAGGAGTTATTTTTTGTTTTTCTTCTTTTTTAATATTTACTTTTTTGTTGTCTATTTTTCTATTTTTTCCATTGGACAAAATAGTTTCTTCCTTCAATTTAGGATTTTCAATTTTTTGCTGCCGAGTAGGAAGTTCTTTTACCGCAATATTCAAACTGTTGCTAATTTGAAAAATAGTTAACTCTTGCCCTCTTGCTAAATACGGTTGTGGCAAATTATTCCAAGCCATAATATGTTGTCGGCTACAATTAAATAATATCGCTAATTTATCAATATTATCGCCTGGCTGAACGTAATAAACTGACTTGAAAAACTCCGTTCGCCCTCCAATATTTTGAACGATGGAAGGATTACTATCTGGTGATGGATAGGCTGCTAAAAACAATGGCATGTTCCGTTTAGGTAAAATTAAATATTGTCCATTTCGAGAAGAAGGAATAATTCCTTGCTTAAAACTAGGATTTAATTGTTCAATTAAATAGAGTGGCGTTCCTGTAATTTTTGAAATTTCTCGAAAAGAAATAGAACTATATACTTTCGTAAAATCTGTCATCTGAACATCCATTTCTGGAAATTGAGGAGTCAAATAATGCAAATGATAATTATTGACAATATAGTTTGCAGCTACAAATGCAGGTACATAATTTCGAGTTTCTTTGGGTAAGTACTTTTTTATTTTCCAAAAATTCTTGCTCTGCCCTCTTCGAATAGCTCTATTAACTCTACCTGGCCCACTATTATAAGCAGCCAATGCAAGCTCCCAATCTTGATATTTGTTATGTAATCTTTTTAAATATTTGATGGCAGCTTTTGTCGATTTGTGAGGATCTCTTCGCTCGTCCACTTTACTATTTTGAGATAATCCATACTCTTTTCCAGTTGCTGGCATAAATTGCCACAAACCTGCAGCGCCTACTCTCGAAGTTGCTTTAGGATTCAAAGCAGATTCTACGACTGATAGATATTTGATATCGGCAGGCATATTTTGCTCCAAAAGGTATTTTTCAAAAATGGGAAAATACATGACTATTCTACCCAACATTTTTTCCGTTCTATCTCTTCTCCGAACGGAATATGTCTTGATATAACTTTTGACAATATTATCCAATTGAGGAGTGACGGCAAGTGAAGAGAGATTTTTGATTCTAACTTCTAATTCTGCATCACTAAAAACAGGGACAGGAGTATAAGTTGTAGTTGTGCTTTGACTCAAAATCTGAGTAGTAAAACTCAAAGTCAATAAAAAAAGTACAATTAGTTTATTTAAGTTCATTTCTGACAAAAGATTTAAGGCTTAGGAAATGTAGGAACGGTTCAATAATAAATTCAGATTCTTAAAAGCATACAATACGTCAAAAATTGTGCTTAGATACCTTTTTCACATAAAAAAAGATAATCCCAAAAACACAAAGGTATTTAGCTTGAGTGTAGATTTTCAAAAATTGAGGATTAGCTGGTTAACTAACACGGGGTTGGAAAAAATAAGATATTTTATTTTGAGTGTTTCAATTTTTATACAAAAAAGAACTACTCAAAATAAAACATCACGTATTCATTACCTTATCGAAAGTTCTTCCCCAAATATAGGAATTATTATGAAATTCCCTTCTGCGCTTGGTGGAATGATTCCTTTTCGGTAGGAAGGATTTAGTTTTTGGATGGTTTCGAGATTCATCCCTGTTTGTTTTGCAATTTTTTGCAATGTGATCCTTTTATGCACTTTTATGACTTTTACAAACTGTAAAGTATATTCTGGATAAATCGGTCGAAGGTCATGGAAAAAATAATTGTCCATTACATATGACGTGGCAATAAATTTTGCAACATATTCTTGAGTTTCTTTGGGTAAATATTTTTTTATTCCTCCAAAACTAGATTTACCTGCTTTTTTGATTGCTCTATCTACTCTTCCTGAACCACAATTATACGACGCAATGGCTAATTTCCAATCGCCATATTTAGCATATAGATCTTTGAGATAAGATAAACCTGCAATGGTTGATTTTACAGGATCGCATCGTTCATCAACATAATCATTGATAGTTAATCCATAAACTCGACCTGTGCTTGGCATGAATTGCCACAAGCCTTTTGCGCCAACTTGAGATTCTGCATTCGGATTTAGAGCAGATTCAATTATAGGTAGATTTTTCAATTCTCTTGGCAATTGAAATTCTTCAATATACTTTTCAAAAATTGGTAAAAAAGTCGTTTGTCTTCCAAGTAATAATTCCGTTCCAGTACGATCTTTTGAAATATATTTTTTGACAAATTTCTTAACCTCTTTATTGTATGTCACGTCCATCAAGAAAGATCTTCTTTCCAATCGTTCGACAAAAGTTACCTTAGAAACTCGAGTTTTGCTATCCTTAGAAGGTGAAGTAGAAAGAATAGAATTGGGAGTTATGTTGTTTGCTTTTATTGGTGAAAACAATGTCATCATCAATAAAAAAGGTAGAATACCTTTTAATATGTTCATGGATATAAAATTTGGTTCTAACATTTGAAAAGCAAAATTATGCTACTATTAAATGCCTTCTAAATTTCATTAAGAACGCTGAAAATTAATTTCGTTGTCACTTAATTATTCGTAAAATTTATTATTATTTATATGTGTATGAGAAAATTTGATGAGAGGAAAACTAAATTTTTGTGTTTTGGTAGTGCAAAATTATGGGGTTTTCAAACCTAACACAACCTTAGTAAGTTTTATTTAACATTTGCTCAGATTACCTGACAGGTTTTATTTTCATATATTAAAAAATAAAATAAAAAAATATGACGCTCTATCAATTGATAGCGAACTATTTATATATTAAACTGTAAAACTATACTTGAATTATTGCTTAAGAAAGTCTTGCATAAGATGTTGAGAAAAGGCTAATAATTTTTTTTCTTCAAATTTATTTGCCATAAACTGAATCCCCATTGGAAGTCCATTTTCGTGTTTTCCGAAGGGTAAAGAAATTGCTGGAATTCCAACCATATTTGCTTGGACAGTAAAAATATCAGCTAGATATGCCTCGACCGGATCGTCCATTTTGTCACCAATATTCCAAGGTGGCGTTGGAGATGCAGGCATCAATATAAAATCGTAATCATTAAAGATTTCAAAAGTTTTTTCAGCAATTAATCGTCGAATCTTTTGCGCTTTGGTGTAATATGCATCGTAGTACCCTGAACTCAAAACAAATGCACCCAACATAATTCGACGCTTCACTTCTGTTCCAAATCCTTCCGAACGAGATTTTTTATAAATCTCAATTAAGTCATTCGCCTCTGCACTACGATGTCCAAATCGTACTCCGTCAAATCGAGAAAGATTCGATGATGCTTCTGCGGTAGTCAGCACATAATACGCAGGAATGATATAATCTAAATATTCAAACGCCACAGGTTCCACCTCATGTCCTTCCGTTTTTAATTTTTCAATTAATGCAAATGTTTGTTGTCGGATTTCTGGGTCGATGCTTTCATGTTGGAGGGCACTTTCGAAGTAAGCAATTTTCTTTTTTCCTTTGGAAGTTAAATTTTTAGAAAAATTTTCCACAGGCATTTCACTTGAAGTACTATCGTTTTCATCGTAGCCAGACATGATTTCTAACAATATACTTACATCTTCTATCGAGTTTGCTAAAACGCCAATTTGATCAAAAGAAGAAGCATATGCTAATAATCCATATCTTGAAATTCTTCCATAAGTTGGCTTCATTCCGATCACTCCACAAAATGCTGCGGGCTGTCGAACAGAACCTCCTGTGTCAGTTCCCAAAGAAACCAAACAGGTCTCCGCTTGAACTGCAACTGCAGAACCTCCCGATGAACCACCTGGAACTTTGGAAGTATCCGCCGCATTTCGAACTGGTCCATAAGCTGAATTTTCATTGGCAGATCCCATCGCAAATTCATCACAATTCACTCGACCAATAATGATCGCATCTTCTTCCAAAATCCGTTGAACTGCTGTGGCAGAAAACAAAGATTCAAATCCTTTTAAAATTTTTGATCCTGCCGTCACGCCATGATCTTTGTAACAAAGTACATCTTTGATGGAAATGACTAATCCAAAAAGTCGCCCGACTGAAGTTGGATTTTCTGTATATTTTTTATCTAAAAGAATGGCTTGTTTACGAGCTTCCTCATCAAATACTTCTACATAAATATTGAGGTCTTTCGATTTTTCAATATTAGATAAATAATGTTCGACCAATTTTTGACAATTGGTTTCACCTTGAGCAATACTTTGTTGGATGGAAGAAAGGGAGGTCATTGAAAAAAATTTTGAATGATGAATTTTGAATGATGAATCTGCACCCATGGGGGATATTCAAAATTTATCATTCAAAAATTCAAAATTAAATAGCTGAAGTAAATTGTTTTAAAAATCGAACATCATTTTCGAAAAGCAATCGAATGTCATTGATCGAATACAACATCATTGCTTGTCGTTCGATTCCCATTCCGAAGGCAAAACCTGTATATTTTTCTGTGTCAATTCCACAGTTTTTGAGTACGGCTGGATCGACCATTCCACATCCCATAATTTCTACCCAACCAGTATATTTACAAACATTACATCCTTTAGTATCACAAATAAAACAAGTGACATCTACTTCCGCACTTGGTTCTGTAAATGGAAAATATGATGGTCGCATTCTAATTTTTGTATCAGGCCCGTACATTTCTTGTGCGAAATAAAGCAAGGTTTGCTTCATCTCTGCAAAGGAAACATTCTCATCAATATACAATCCTTCGACTTGGTGAAACTGACAATGTGCTCGTGCAGAAATAGTTTCATTTCGATATACTCGACCTGGTGCAATGATTCGAATTGGAGGTTCTTGACTCATCATCACTCTTGATTGAACTGACGAAGTATGTGTTCGCAACAACATCTCTGTACTATTTTTCAAATAAAAAGTATCTTGCATATCTCTCGCAGGATGATCTGCAAGCGTATTCATCGCCGTGAAATTATGCCAATCATCTTCGATCTCTCGCTCCTCTGCAACAGTAAATCCAATGCGGGAAAAAATATCAACAATCCGATTCATCGTAATCGTAATCGGGTGATGTGCGCCCAAACTCATCGGCTCAGGTGGTGCAGTCAAATCCAAATCTTGGCTACTCGCTTCTTCTTCAGCTGATTCCGCTGCATCTTTTAAGGTTTGGAATTTTGCTTCCGCTGCACCTTTAACTGCATTGACCAATTGACCATATTCTTTTTTGCGTTCGTTTTCCACATTTCGAATTTCTCCAAAAAGCGGTTTTAAAACATTTTTAGATCCTACAAATCGAATACGGAATTGTTCCACTTCTTCCTTGGTGGAAGGAGCGGCATTCTCTATTTCTGATTTGAATTGATTGACTATTGCAAAAATCTCTGCTGACATGATTTCTTTTTTTATAAAAATTGAAGGCGCAAAGATATGGTTTTGAAAGGAAAAATGTGAATGGGTTTGTTGAGATTTTTTTTAAAAGGGAAAATCGGTGATTTCTTGATGATTAGCTATCGGATACCTTGAAGGCAATGTCATTGACGTAAGAAATATTGAATTTGAATATCCAATATCCAACCTTGCGAAGTGTAACAACTCTGGGGAAAAGTTGGATATTGGATATTCCTTATTGAGTGTTCGATATTCCAAAAATCCTTATGTCAATGACATTTACCTTTAAGGTATCCGATAACTTTTGCAATCAATCCACATATTCTATTTTATGCAAAAACCGAAACCCGACAGATACTTCAAAAACTAAATTTCTAATTTTTCGCTCTGCAAAACTTCGAGCGACTGGAGCTCCATTTTGAAAAACAGTTCCATTAAATGCTCCTTGCCGATATTGATCTGAAAAGTCAGGACTAATCGTCACTTCAACGATTCCACTCACATAGTCCGTAAATGGAAATTGAAAACCACCACCCAATGTTGCACCGTAAGTTATTTTTCTAACTGCTTCATCAAAAGGATAAATTGGTGCGCCAAAGAACGCATTCTGTTCTTCATATTCTTTTAAATTAGTTCTTACATTATAATCTCCTCGAATTCCAAAAAGATAATATAAACTGTAATTGTCTGTTTCTTTAAAGTTGTTTTTGAACCCTAAAACTAAAGCGATATTTTCAAATTTGAACTTTCGAGTAACAACCGAAACATTATTACTTCCAAAGTTTCGAAACTGCACATTTCGCCAAGCACTTCCTTTTGAATGATAACCTAATTGTGCAAAAAGTCTAAAAGAATTAGCTTCAGAAACCGACTCTATCGAAAGTGCTCCATGATAGGAAAACAATGGATCTTGTTCAAAATTTCCCCATTTTTGAGTCCCGATAGTTAATCCTCCTTTCACTCCATAAGCCCGACTTTGCGCCATCAGACTTCCACCCAAAAATATCATTGTTATAAAAAGTAGTAGAATTTTTTTCATATTCATTTTTGTATTTTTTTTTTAAATATTATTTCACTCTCAATCGCTGTCCCACACTAATGGAGTTAGCTGTCATTTCATTTAGTTTTTTCAAATAATTTACTGTAATGTCGTAGCGCAAAGCTAAACTATATAAGGTATCTCCTTTTTTCACCAAATGATAAATCTCCACTTGATCTTCTTCAAATAAAAACTCGTCCTCTTTCGTATTTGGATTAGCTGCATCTTCGATAATCTCATCTCCATTTTCATCAACTGCTGCTTTTCGCAATTTAGGCGATTTTCCCTTTTTTATTTTCCAACCTCTAATTTTTACTTTTGCTCCGATGGCAGGTTGAGTACCTTCCTCCAGTCTATTTTTTCGATATAATTGACTCAGACGAATGCCATATTTTTGAGCTAACTGATACATCGTTTCTCCTTCCTGCACAAAGTGATATTTCTCTCGCCCTCTCCAACTTCTTCGTTTTTTTTGTAAATAAACTTTTTCCCCTTGCGCTAATTGTTTCCCACCTGTAACTAGTTTTTCATTGTATTTCAAAATACATTTTAACTTCACATCATATTGGCTAGCGATTTGACTTGGCGTTTGTTTCTCCGCAGCATAAACCATTCGTAGATCATTATTTCTAGCAATCGTTCCTGACGAAGCAACCACCAAAATAGGATCTTCATGTTCTATATTGTTTCCTTCGATGACCATTTTATCATATTCAAACAATTCATATCTTTGGATAATACCAATCAAAATAGAAGCATATCTTGGGTTCGTAGCATAACCTGCCGTTTTCAATCCATGCGCCCATGATTCATAATCTTGCGGATTCAAATTAGTAAATAAAGAACGATACCGAGGTTTTTGTAAAAATTCAGAATGTCCATAAAACGAACGTTTAGCACTATCAAATTTTCGAAAACAAGACTTGATTAAATTGCCATTTTCATCATAATCATCATCCTCATGGGCATGAGTTTCGCCAGTCCAACTACTTCCACATTTTAATCCAAAATGATTATTTGACTTCCGAGCTAGCTCGCTCCGACCTGCACTACTTTCTAATATTGCTTGTCCCAATTTGATACTCGCTGGCACTCCTACCCGAATCATTTCTTCCATCGCCACATCTTTGTAGCGTTCGATATATCGAAGTACCACCCAATCTTGATCTCCTGTTTGACCTTGTCCACAAGCAAATTGTGAAAGTATTGTTATAAAAATTATTAAAAAACTAGTTCTCATCATGGCGCATTTCTTTTTTTAGATATGTGTGAAAAGTATGTCGGTTTTGGGCTTTAAGTTATTAATTTTGCAGAAGGAGTCGGCGGTCAGGTTGGTCGCTGCGCTCTTGACGCCTTTTTAAAACGTTTAAAAAAATCTAAACACTTATGAAAAAAATCCTATTTATCGTTTCTTTAACTTTCGTAGGTTTTATTTTTTCTTGTAAAAATACAAACTCCTCTGAAAGCACCCAACAAACGGAATCTAATTCTTCGGAAGGCGAATCTACCGAAAATACAACAAATCCTACAACTCAAGAAAAGGCACCTACAATTTTATATGCTTGGGTTGATAAATTACGCGTTCGAGAACAGCCGACGACCAAAAGTGAAATCGTTGTTGAAGTGAAGGAGGGAACTTCTTTTTCTTACTTAAATGAAAAAACAGATTACAAAGAACGCATCAATTTGCGAGGTACTCTTTTCAATGAACCTTGGCTGAAAATTAAAACTGATGATGGAAAAGAAGGTTGGGTTTATGGTGGTGCGGTAAAGTTTTATGAACCAGTCGTGGATGCAAATCCGAGTCCGTATGATAAATGTTTTGAATTAAAAAAAGATGGGAAAGGGGAAAAATTTAATGCTTGTTTTGAAAAGGTGAGAGCTAAACAATTAAGAAAAAATGCTCAATATGTTTCAGAAAATGAAACTGAAATTACGCTCACTTTATTGACTGGCAAAAAGGTTGTTTTTGAAAATGATATAGCTAATGATGATGATGATGATGAATTTTCGCAAAAAAACTATTTAGAATATCTTCCTACAGTTGGTTTTTTTGTTTTTAGAAATAGGGTTTTCGAAGGTGGAAATTACTCGTTAGTCAATGATAAATCGGGAAAAGAAATTATCATTGCAGGTTTTCCAAAATTGGCTCCTGATTCAAAACATTTGATTACTACTAATCAGGATATCGAAGCAGCCTTTGAATTTAATGGTATCCAAATTTTCGGTTTTCCCAATGGTCGTTTTGAAAAATTATTGGAAAAAGAATTTGAAAGTATGGAACCTCATACGCCAAAATGGATTGATAATAAAACGATCGAAGTTACTTTGATGCCTGCTAGTTATGACAAAGAAACTAAACCAAGAAATATTAAAATTATTATGAACGAAAAAGGGGATTGGGAGATTAAGGATTAGTTTTTTTTGCCACTTACTTTTTATGACTTTTATGACTTCCCCACTATGGTTCAGTATCAATAGAGAGTCATAAAAAGTCAGCGGCAAAAAATTCTCCTTCAATAAAAGTTCAATTCAAGTCCGTGGCAAAAATGTCCTCTTCAATATTCCACATTTCCCAAACAACCTTCCCCCAAATAAAAATACAAAACACCGCCTTCATCACATACGGTATCACAAATTGCTCTCGCAAAAATCTTGGAAATAAATCCGTCGGCGATAACGAAGTAAACACAAATGCCAAAATCACCAACACTAAATTCATTCTAGTTTTTTCACTAAAAAAATACCAAACGCCTACTCCACTCATCGCAATCACAAAAGTAGGCGACTCCGCTTTGTGATTAAATATCACCACCCAAATCAAAATCGAAACCAACAATCTCCATCGAAAATTATAGTTCGCATAATGCTTGATTTTCACCAAAGGCAAACAAAATAAAATAACCCCTAACAATACAATTACATTTTTGGAAACCTCCAATCCAAACCAACTTTGCAACCAACCCATCACCGAATATCCATACGATGCTGCATGATCTTCTCCCAACATTTTTCCCCAACTTTCATACAAAAACATCAACTGATCCAACCCCACAAATACTGCTGGCAACAATCCTAAAACAATCATCCAAACTGCTGAGGATAAAATAAATTTTCCTTTTTTTGGATAAACTAAAAACAAAGCGAATGCTACGATCCCAAATATTTTAATATAAAAAGTCAAAGCGATGCAGAGTGTCCCCAACCATATTTTTTCTTTTTCTAAAAAAACAAATGCTAAAATAATTAACCCTGCAAGCAATCCATTCGATTGTTCATTTTGCAAAGAAGTCATCAATTCTAATCCTATAAAAAGCAAAACAAATGAATGGACTTTTTTGAAACCAACTCCTTTAAAATGAGCAGGTAGTTGAAGTTTTATTATTCCAAAAAATAGAACAAGGGCATTCAATAAGTTCCAAAAAAACAATCCAATCACATCTGGCAATATTGCCAAAGGTGCCATCATCAAAGAAAAGGTCGGAGAATATTTATATAAATCCCAATGCTCTTGAGGATACAAAATGAAGAGATCTTTTCCTTCAATCAAATGAAAAAAAGATTGCTTGAAAATCAAGTAATTATTGTAAGCAGTATATTCAAGATTATTAAAAGAGGTAGGATTTCCAAAATAAGATTGCAGCGTCGCACCCAATGCTAACAATATGTACACGCCAAAAATAAACCGAGGATTCTCAAAGATTTTTTTCATCAAAAAATTTCAAAAATCAAAATCAAAATGACATCAAAATCAAAAACTAGGAGGTGTTACTAATACTAACATTTTTTGATTTTGATGTCATTTTGATTTTGATTGAATTACGCATTCAAAAATATGGAAACCAAAAAAATCAAAACCGTCGCCACAAAACCAACCATAAAAATATTATACGAGTGCGTCAAATAACCATATTTCTTATCCAAAACTTTTCCTAAAAAATATAAATCACGCGTCATATTTCCATACATCAATTCTCCATCTCGAAACATCGCATCCATTGCTTCTTCATATTCTTCCAATTCCAAATTCACGAAATTCCCGAAGAAAACAATGTTCTTTTTATAATCTTTCTTAGCTGTTTCACTCGTGTTCAATTGTGTGACTTTTGGTCGAACTGCAAGAACAGCAAAAACCAAACTGGTCATTCCCGTAATCAAAAATGTCACCACCGGAAGTAAAATTTGCGGGGCAGTAGTCGTAATATCTTGATACGTCAAAACCGAAATCAACAACGAAATAACAATCGCATTGACGCTAATCATAATGTTCGCTTTGTTGTCAGCAATCATACTCAAATGAATGTGACTTCGGTAGCTTGATCGGAAAAAAGTTTGAATACCGCTGCGAGGAACTTTCTTTTCGAGGTTCTGATATTTACGTAATTTATTTTCCTCATCATCGTCGAGATTTTGGAACGCTTTAGCTCTTCCTTTTCCTGCAACTTGCTTTTGCGTCAAAATATTTTGTGCTACGATTGGTTCAAATTTTACCTTAGCATCTGCGGTGTAAAATGTCGCTTCGAGCAATTGATTCATTTGCGCTTGCTCCCACTCTAGTGTTTCTATTTTTTCGCCAGAAAGCAATTCTTGTTCTAATCTTTTTAATGGATTTTTAGCAAAAAAATCATTCGCAAAATCGAAAGCAGTAATTGCATCAGCAACAATTTCTTCTGCCATGCCCATCGGTCTTCCTCCTTTTCTTGCATTTAAAATTGCGTTGGCTACTCGTTCAATTTTTTGGTCAGGGTACCTCTTATTTTTCAAAAAATTATTGGCTCGATGTGTACTTTTAATTTCATAATTTCGAAAATCTTCCAAGTAACCAATCGCTTGAAACCATGCAGCTACTTTGGCTATTTCCAAGGTTTCAGTTGTGGCAGTTGCACCAATCGTTTCGACCAATTCAACAATTTGAGCAGTTCGTTGATAGTTGTGAAAAAGCAATTGAGTTCCAGTTTTTTCATTAAAAGCTTGGAGGACATATTCTTGTGCAGCTTGCACAATGTCGCTTGGATTTAAAATATTGGAGTTGGCTGTTTTTGTAATATCGGTCAAAACTTATTTATTTTTTTATGAACTCGATTGATGCAAATGTAGGTAATTTTGATGGAACACGGATGCCACGAATCTAGCAAATGTAAGCGGATTTGACGATTACTATATAAAATGAGAAAACCCATAACACTTCTAATCGTCAGATCCGCTTACATTCGCTAGATCTGCGGCATCCGTGTTCCATCATTTCATTCGTTCCTCCACCACCGCATCAAGCACTTCCTTAATCGTCATTCCTGCAGCTACAATTTGTTGAGGAAAAAGACTCTGTTCCGAAAACCCAGGAATCGTATTTGCTTCTAAAAAATAAAATGTTTTTCCCATTTTAATATAATCCATCCGTACCATTCCTTTGCCACCGAGTGCGAGGTATATTTTTTTGGAAAGTGCTTGGCAAGTTGCCGTATCTTTTTTTGACAAATTGGCTGGTGTTACTTCTTGACTTTCATTTTCATACTTCGCTTTATAATCAAAAAAATCATTTTTGGAAATAATTTCCGTGATCGGCAAAACGATAATTTCATCTCCTTTGCGAAAAACGCCATTGGAAAATTCTCGCCCTTTCAGGAATCCTTCAATGATTACTTCATCATCAAATTGCATCGCTTTTTCGATAGCTGATTTGATGTCAGATTTTTTATTTACTTTGGTTATTCCGTAACTACTTCCATTTTTGTTGGGTTTGACAAATTGTGGAAAACCCATTTTTTCAATTTGCTTCACCTTCACTTTTTCGCCTCTTCGAATAAGTTGAGAATCCGCCATGGGTATATTATATGCTTTTAAAAAAATCTTGCACGACTGTTTATCAAAAGTCAAACTACTCACAAAAACGTCACAACCTGTGTATGGAATCCCCATGATTTCTAAATAGCCTTGCAGCTTTCCATCTTCGGCAGGACTGCCATGGAGCATCAAAAATGCGAGGTCAATTTTTATTTTTTTTCCATCTTTAGAAAATGAAAAATCTACTTTACTTAATTTCTTTTTGGAGGAAATTTCAATAAAATTTTTCCCATCGAAATCAACCAAATATGGTCTATACTTTCTTCGATTGAGATGCTTGTAAATTACTTTAGCACTCTTGAGTGAGATACCTCGCTCTGCAACAATTCCGCCGGTGATGATTGCTATATTTAATTTTTTCATTCTGCTTATTTTGAAAAAATGAAGGTAGGAAATTTCAATGGCAATGGCAATGGCAATGGCAATTGACGATTACTATTTTGATTGTCAAAACCGCAATCGTCAATTGCTATTGATATTGCTATTGCTATTGCTATTGCTATTTTTTCGCTTACTCAGGAGTCACTTCTTTCCCGACTCGAATCGTTTTCAAATAGCGAACAATTCTCTCCTTTTTTTCTTTTGGTAAAAAATAAATTAACGTCGGATCTTGCCGCAACTTAATTTCATAAAAAATAAAATCATCAACCATTCGATGCTTTAGTGATTTTTCCAAAACATCAAAAATAGGAAATTGTTCTTTTCCTGTTTTCATTTTTCCATAACCAATTAATGCATTGAGCAAACATTCTTTTTGTTCGATGGAAGTAATATTTGTTTTAGCCAAGTGGCTCATTTCGGTTCGATAAGTTGCTTCATTTTGCCAGAGTGCTTTGCAAGCAGCATAGGATTTCCAAGGTTCATAATTAGCTTGAATGGAAATTTGATTGGAGTCTCGATTTTCAATTTTATATTCAGGTTGAAAAATATAATCTTGATATTTTATTCCATTCTCTGTAAAAATAGAACGTAAAGATTCGATAATTTTTGGGTCATTTCGGTTGTACAAATGAGCAGCAATAATATGTTCCAATGCTGCCGATTTTTTTCCTAAGCTTTGATATGCCAATGCCAATTGAGCATGCGCTTCAAAGTCAATTGGATTTAATTCAACTACTTTTTCGGTCCAAAAAACAACATTTTCCATCGCTCCATTTTTCCAATAAAAATTAGCCAACTCATTCATTAATTGAAGTTGGTCAGGTTGCGCTTCGATGGACTTGGTGTAGTATTTAATCGCTTTTTCGAGTTTCTTTTTGACAAGTGCTTTTTTGGCTTTTTTATAAAACCGTTTTGATTTTTTATTAAGCGAAAATTCCTGTTGCTGAAGTTGAATCCCTTCTTCTGTTTTTTCTAAAAAATTTCCTTGCTCCATTAATGGGAAAAAAACCGAATCTAATTTTACAGATAACGAATCCATTTTATATTGAATAGTAGATTTTTTCATATATTGTTCTACCTCTTGAGGCGTATGTAGTCGTTGTGCATTTATTCCAAACGAAATAATGCAAAAATATATCGCTAAAAGTGACTTTGAAATATTCATAGAGTATAAACTATTAGAAAGTGTATCATTTTATTGGTGTTTTTAAATTTAAAACACCTATCAATAATTTTTCCTGCATAAATTATGCTATTGAATATGACGGAGAAAAGAATAAAATGTTACTTTTAAAAAGAGACAATCATATTTTTTGAGACTCTAATTTTTTAACCCTTCCCATTTTTTTTGGGATTTATAATTTTACAATTTTTATGGCAAACTTAATTGACTTACTTCAAGGACAACTTTCTGAAGGACTTGTGGAACAATTCGCAAACCAACTTGGTGGTGCAGACAAACAACAAACTGCTGATGCAACTTCTGGAATCATTTCGATGATTACTTCTGCTTTGGCAAAAAATGCAGCAACTCCTGAAGGTGCTGGTGCTTTGGCTTCTGCGTTGGATCGAGATCACGATGGAAGTATCCTCGATGACTTGATGGGATATGCTACTGGAAGCATGCAGCAAAAGCCTGCAGTTAATTCTAGCGCATTAAATGGTGCTGGTATTTTGAAACATATTCTCGGCGGAAAGCAATCAAATGCAATTGAAGTAATCAGTAAAATGAGCGGTTTGCAATCTGATAAAACTGGCAACTTGATGACCTTATTAGCACCTATCGTTTTGGGTATGTTGGGAAAACAAAAACGAGAAAGTAATTTAGACAATAGTGGTTTGTCTGATATATTATCAAAGACTATTCAATCTGAATCTTCTAAAAGAAAAGAACTTGGTTTGATTGGAAAATTCTTAGACCAAGATGGCGACGGAAGTGTGATGGATGATTTGGCTGGTATGGGAATGAAGATGTTTGGTAAATTTTTGAATAGATAAATTCGAATAACGAATATCGAACAAGGATTTATGATTTGAGAAGTTTGACGATTACAATGTATTTTAATTACATTCTAGGAAACTTCTAAAATCTAAAATCCTTGTTCATTATTCGATATTCCCATTTTACTCTCCTCCGATTGCTCCATAAAAAATCACCCACGTTTTAAAGTCTTCGGTGAATTTTTCAAAACGATGTTCCACACCTGCGGGAACAAAAAGTACATCTCCAGTTTTAAATTCAGTATTTTTTCCATCATTTAAAAACTCGCCGCTACCGCTAATGATGACATATAATTCATCTTGTGCGTGAGGATTTTGTAAGTCTTTTTTGATCGGTTGATACATCTCGACAATCATTGATCCATTTTCCAAGACAGTTGCAAATCGAGTATCATCTCCTAATAATTTCATTGCCTCAGCTACACTCACTTGTCGGTTTTCTTTTTTTATTGGAAAATCCAAACTGCCTACAATTTGTTTGGCGTGATGTTCCAAGTGTGCGACATAATCTTCCATGACAAATCTCAAATCCTTGATTCGATCTTCATGAGGAATCTCTACTCGTTTGGATAATTCGGAATCTGGCACTCGATCAAATACGTTGGCAATTTGTTGATTCAAGCTTTTCCAAAGTTGGATAATTTCTAACGTTGGAATATTTTGATAATCATTTAATTTCACCAACTCATCTTGCATGTATCGTTTTACAATGTAGGGTTCAGCTGAATGTTGTACTTCTAAAAATCGTTGGAGATTGACTCGAGCAGAGTCGATGAGGTGTCCTAGAATTTCTTTTTTCGACCACTTATCTGAAGCAATTGGAAGTCTTAAATCTGCTTCTTTTATTTTTAAAATTCCAGTTGGGAAATGCTCGATGATGGTTTTTAATCTTTTGGTAAAAATTGGATTCATTAGGAATGATTGTTTTGATTTATAAAAAAAGTGTACGGTAGAGAAAAAAAAACACAACAACAATGTTCCAAAAAAAATCTTTAAAATAAACACTAGCTTTTTTTATTGGCAAAAGGCAAAGAAAAAAGAGTTAGTGTTTATTTTTTTAGTTTGCATATTTCATTTTTCTTTACTAACTTTGTAATTCAAAGTACTTTTAACGATCAACAAATTGACATATGGTAATGGATAAAAGAAACGAACAACTCGAACACCTCAGCGAAATTAGATCTCTGATGGAACGCTCCTCTCGATTCATTTCATTGAGTGGATTATCAGGAGTGGCAGCAGGTATCTTTGCCTTGATTGGTGCAGCAGCAGTTTATGTTTATTTTGATATTTCGCCATTTGAAGAACATTTAGTTTACTATGCAGATGTGGTCGCAGCTGAAAAAAGATGGGGCGTAGATTACCTCACCTTTTTCTTTTTCGATGCGGCGTTGGTTTTTATCTTTGCAGTCGCTGGAGGTATTTTCTTTACCACACGAAAGGCAAAACAAAAGGGGCAAAAGATTTGGGATAAGTTAACTCAAAAATTGTTGCTCAATTTATTGATTCCATTAGTTGTTGGAGGTATTTTTTGCTTAGCATTAATGAAGCATGGAGCGTTCGGATTAGTTGCACCTGCTACTTTAATTTTCTACGGATTAGCCTTGGTGAATGGAGGGAAATATACCTTGAGTGATATTCACTATTTAGGATTATCAGAAATTGTATTAGGCTTAATTGCCTTGTTTAATATCGGTTATGGTTTGGAATTTTGGGCCATTGGATTTGGAGTTTTGCATATTGTTTATGGTACAATTATGTACTTCAAATATGAGAAATAGGAAATATTTTTTTTCCTAAAAATTCCAAAAGACGAGTAAGAAAATATTATGAAAGAAATCATTACTAAGCTCAATAAAAAATTTGACAATAAAACTCGACTAGGCATCATGTCTTTGTTGATGGTCAATGAGTGGGTGGAATTCAAAACATTTAAAGAAATGTTGGGAGTGAGTGATGGTAACCTCGCCAGTCATATTAAAACTTTGGAAGCAGAAAAATACCTTCGAGTGAAAAAGCAATTTGTAGGAAAAAAACCGCAAACTTCTTATGCCGTAACTAAGGTTGGGAAGAAAGCTTTTAATGACCACTTGGATGCTTTGGAAGCATTGTTGAGAAGGCGGTGATGGTTATTTGGTTATTTACGAGATGAATTATGAATATCATAACTCAGCAAAGATTCTAAGTAATCTATTTTTTTGCTTTATTAACTTTGAAAAACAAAGTACTTTTCAATAAAAAATCTTTAACTATGAAAACTACCTTAAGTTTTAGAGAAAAACTACTCATCAATTTGGTGGAATGGACAAAGCCATGGTATGGTCGATTTTTTCAAAAATCAAAAGTGCCATGGAAGATTGGTTTGGAAAAATTAAAAAGATTTCCGCCCAAAACTTTAGGAGGTGACTTGGCTCATTTTTTAGAAAAAGAAGGTTTGTCCTTGATGCCAAAATTCGAGAGCCATGACGTATATCATGTTTTATTAAAATATAAAACTACCGTAGTTGATGAAGCTCGAATGCAGTTTTTTCTCATGGGTAATCGAAAATATTCATTGTACATCATCGGTACGAATTTGATCGCTTTGATTTTTTACCCAGAGCAAATTCGATCTTTTATCAGCGAATTTAGAAAAGGTAGAAAAGCTATTTCGATTGCCAAATGGAACTTTGAATTTTTATTAAATGAACCTACGAAGTCGTTACGAAAAATGATCTACCGACGACCTAGTAAAAATATAAATCCTTTTGTTTTTTAATTATTTTGGGAAAACTCTCAGCTACAAACAACAAAAATTATGAAAAAAATAATTCTCTTAATAAGCTTCTGCTTCCCTTTTATTCTAATTGGACAATCCAAAATTGAAATTATAGGAAGTATAAATGTCTCTGACAATAATTTTCTGGATACCGTATTTGTCATCCCGTTCCTTTCAAGTTCTCCTAAATTGAATTATCACTTTGGTATTAATTATTACGAGAAATTAAATCGTGCCTTTTCAATTAAAATTGGACTTGGCTTCGCAAGCATGGGATACAAAACATATAATAATCCTGATTTCAGATATGGGAATCAACAAGATGGGACTATAGCTTTTTCACTTTTTTTCACAGAAGAAGAATATTGGAATACGACAATCCTTCATAACATTCATCTCCTTGATATTCCAATAGGTTTAAGGTATCAGCCCTCTTCGAAGAAATTTAAACTGTTTGTTGAAGCAGGAATTTTAACTAGGTATTATCTCCAAACTTTTGATAAAATAGTAAAAACGAATGATTCACAAGTTCAAACTTATCAAGACGCTGAAATTAGAAATATACATTTCGCATTTTTTACAAACCTAGGTTTTAATTATCCAATCAATGAAAAAATGGATTTCACTTTTCAACCAAATCTCAGATATCATTTAACAAAGACTTCTAAAAAATCGATTAAGGATTTTGAATATAGTTTGGGAGTAGCTTTAGGTTTGAGCTTTAATTTAAAATAAGTTCATGTTCACAATAATTTTCGAAGTGCACTTCAAGCTCTAATTCATAATAAAAAGAGAATTAGATGTTGAACGTGCAGGAAATGTCGCTCTCTCCAAAAAGTTGGAGAGGCGGCGTTCTTTAATTCGCTTGCGCATATTGCTACGTAGATTTGGCTTTAGCCGAATGGATTTTGGTTTGTCTATTTTAGCGGCATTCGGCTAAAGCCAAATCTACGTTATTATCTGTACGAGCGGCACTCTAAATTCATCGTATTAAAAAATGTAATCAATAATGATAAATAAAGTAAATACTGTTTCTAAAACTCATCAACAATTTCGATTGTTCTTCCTTCTAGCTGCAAGCACACTTTTCAGTTTTGCCCTTTTCGCATTCCGATTAGAATATATCGACTTCGATTATACAAAGATTCAAAGCGTTCGTGACCTCTGTTTTTATCGAGGAACTCAGACCTTTTTCTTTTTAAATTGGAACTTATTTTTGGCATGGATTCCTTACTTGATCGCATTGTCTCTTCCCTTTTTATATCGAACATTTAACTCCAAAGTAATTATTGTAGGAGCATTGTTATGTTGGTTGTTGTTTTTCCCAAATGCACCTTATATTGTAACTGATTTTTTGCATTTGAGAAAAAGAATGGGCATTCCGCTTTGGTATGATTTGATGTTATTTATGTCTTTTGCTTGGACAGGTTTGATTTTGGGATATGTTTCCTTGCTGGAAATTCAGTCTTTTTTACGTAATTTTTTTTCCAAAACCTTAGTCAACCTAGGGAGTGTCATTGCACTTTTACTTTGCGGTTTTGGAATTTATTTAGGGCGATTTCAGCGATGGAATAGTTGGGATATTATCACGCAACCATTTTCACTCTTTGCAGATATTATAAATATTTTAGCGCAGCCACATACGCTTGGGTTGGCGATTGTTTTGTCTGCTTTTTTGCTATTGGGATATTTCACCTTGAATACTTTAGCGCAAAGTGAGCGGTAGTTTTTTCTTGAGCCGTGACACGGTTGCAACGATGCCACGGATGGACAATTGAGCGGTAATTTTTTAATACAAAAAATTTAAAACCTATGCTAAAACAATTCAATCACTTTTTATTTTCTACCAAAGTTTGGTTGACTAGTGTAATTACCACTCCCTTTTTTTTCATTTTTTTAAATCCGATGAATAAGGAATTTGGAAATTTTAATCATACAATAGAAGACTTGCTTTTGGTGATACTTTTTGGTGGTATGTTCTCTATTCCCAATTGGTTTTTATTAATTATTGCTTCTTGGCAAATGAATAAAAACGGAAAAAATATTCAACAAATAAAAAATACCTTAACTATCATTTCGATTGGTTTGACTTTGATTTTATTTTTCCTTTTGATATTTTCCATTGGATTTCCAGTTAAATGGTGGACTTCATTATGCTACGCATTTACCATTTCAGTTGGCATTCAATTTTATCATTTGAAAAGTAAAACACCTGAAGTTGCTTGGAGTGAAAACATCCTCGATGAGGATATTTTTTAAAATAAAAAAAATCCAACTCTTATGAAATTAGTTTCCAATCATTTCAAATATACGAGTAACGTTTGGTTGACGAGTGCCATTTTGACTCCGTGCATTTTTGGATTCATCATGACAATATTTGGTGAAAACTGGCAGGAAATGCCAATAGTTATTAGTTTAGCAATCCTTTTTGGAATACTGCTTTCTATTCCCAATTATTTGATTTTTTTATTCTCCATTTGGAAAATCAATAATGCCCGTCTTTTAAAGACCGAGAAAAAAATAATCATTAATTTCATTGGAGTTGCGTTGACTTTTGCACTATTCATGTTAGTTTTTCAGCAATCAAATGGAGTAGAATTAGAAAGTCTTTATTTTGCATTTGCCTACAGCGCAACTTTGTCTTTTGGTATTTGGTTTTTTAATCTTGCTCCACATGATCCTGAAATTTTTTTGGAAAAAAAACAACTCTCTAAAATAAAAAGGTTGGAAGATATTCTTGATGATGAAATTTATTAATCAACCGTAATCTAAATCCACCTTTATTCACTCCTTTCAATTTAAAAAAAATTCATATTTTGCACGTTCATTTAAAGAACCAAAAAAATATGGAAGTAGTCAATTCTCTTTTGTTGGACGTGGAAGCATATGTGACTAATTTTATCACCGAGCAAGTTGATAAAAAATTTGCCTATCACAACATTCAGCATACGCTTGATGTGGTTAATGCTACCAAACAATTAAGTGCTGCACACGACCTACGTCCTATGGAGTTAAAACTACTTTTGATTGCAGCTTGGTTCCATGACATTGGCTATGACCAAGGTCCTCTTGGACACGAAGAACGAAGTGCGAACTACGCAAAAGCATTTCTCGAAAAATATGACTTTGAAGAAGCTGATATTAAACTTATTCAAAATTGTATCATGGCTACTAAAATGCCACAAAGTCCAAATACTTTATTTGAGAAAATTTTGTGTGATGCAGACATGAGTCATTTGGGCAAAAGAACATATTGGGAAAGATGTGGAAGAATTCGTCAAGAATTAGCATTGACCAAAAACACCACAATGTCGGAACCCGAGTGGATCGATTTCGAACTAAAATTTATCGCCAATCATAAATACCATACTGCTTTAGCTAATCATCTTTTTGACAAACGAAAACGAAAACACATTCAGCAATTAAAAAAATTGGATCAACGACTTCACCCAGAAAAAGTGCTAAGTGTGAATGAGATCGCTAAGCGTGAAGAGAAGAAAAGTAAAAAGAAGTCGAAAAAAGAACCTGGCAAAAATGTGAAAGAAATCGCTATTCACAATGTCGAAGAGATCAGTCAGTTAAAACTTGGTCGAGGTGTCGAAACGATGTACAGAACTGCTTACCGAACTCATGTCAACTTAAGTTCCATTGCAGATAACAAAGCCAATATTATGTTGAGTATCAATGCGATTATTATTTCGATTTCCATTTCTACCTTGGTTCCAAGTTTTGAAACTAATGAGAAATTACAAATTCCTACTATCGTTTTGCTCACCGTGTGTTTGGGCTCTATCATTTTTGCCACACTATCTACTCGTCCAAAAATTACGGAAGGAAAAGTAACTCGTGAAGATATTCTCAACCGAAAAAGTAATCTTTTGTTTTTTGGAAATTTCTATAATATGGAATTAAAAGATTTCGATTGGGGAATGATGGAGATGATAAAAGACTCTGACTTTTTGTATAGTACGATGACTCGTGATCTTTATTTTTTGGGAATTGTTTTGGCAAAAAAATATAAATACCTCCGATATTGTTATAGCATTTTTATGTATGGGTTAATTATTTCAGTAATCGTTTTTGCAATTGCATTTCTTAAATAAAAGTTTTTTCTCTATCAATTTAAAGATTTATATAAAATAAGAATTTCCTCTGCACAAACTGAAATTAAAAACTGCTAACTGAAAACTGCCTACTGGCACCTGTTCCTACTCGATCAGCAATCCATTCTCTATTTTCGCAAAGTGGCTCCATTTCTTTTTTTATAAAATCAAAAACATTGTCTTTGATTTCATCTGGGAAAAGCAAATGAATATTTGGCCCAGCATCTAAACTAAAATAAAGTGGCTGATTCGTTGCTGCTCGATAAGCTCTGATTTTTTCAATCATCACCAAAGTATTTGGGCGAATCAAAATGTAGGATGGCTCTGAAGTCATCATGAGTGCGTGGAGTGTCAACGCTTCGTTTTCGGTAATTTCTCCGAAGGTTTTGAGGTCGCCTTCTTCCAATGCTTTCAATAATTTTGTGAATCTTTCATTGGCCTGATCGTAGCGATTTTGGGCAAAAATATTTCCTTCCATCAAGGCATGTCCTGCTCGACTACTCACACTTTTTTCTTTTCTGTCTGCAATCAAAATGGTGTCGTGAAAAGTTTTAAAAACAGAATGTACTCGTTCGCCCCAAGGAATCGCAAACAAATTAGACGATCCTTCCGCAGCTGCCGACTCTCCCCAAATCGCTAGATGCGGATACACAGACCGACTCGCACTCCCCGATCCTAGTCGAGCGACAAATGATGACTTTTGTAAAAATTCATTAGAGTTTTGAAGTGTTCCAAAAAGTTCTTTTTCCAAGGAACAAAGACAAGTTGCCAGGGCACTCATCGCCGAAGCGGAAGATGCGATTCCAGTAGAATGTGGAAATGAATTATAAGAGTGAACAGTCAAATGCAATTGAGTCAAGAAGGGAAAAACATCGACGATACTTTCTAAAAACTTCAGCATTTTATTTCGAAATGCATCATTCGGTTTTTTTTCAAAAAGGAAATCTAATTTAATATTTTGGTGATTAGATTCTTTTGGTCGATACTCCAAAACCGTTTCCGTAAAAGCATTGTTAAGTGTAAAACTAATGGAAGGGTTTCGAGGAAGTTGTCTTCCATATTTTCCCCAATATTTGACCAAAGCTAAGTTGGAAGGACTTCGCCATGCGATGCGTCCAGAAGTGATATTTTCTTTTTCTAAAATTAATTTTGGGTTGACGTAGTCGATCATTTTGATGATTTATTTTTCTAAAAATCTTTCTTGAAAAATGTAAAAGTAATTCAATTTCATGGAAAAAATAAACGCCACACTTGCGAAAGTGTGGCGTTTATTTTTTAACAAAAAAACTGAAGTAACTGTTTATTAATTTTGGTTCTTTGACAAATCCCGTGTTTTAAGTCAAACAAAAGTTGAAAATAACACTTCCTTTGGTCGTTTTTATTTCTAACTTTTGTCTGACCACGGGATTTGTAAAAGAACGTTAATTTTTATAAGAAATATCGAAATCGTTGATGACAATATCCAATATTGGATCAGCTCCCTCCTGATATCCTTCCTTCAAATCGTAGTTGAAAAATTTTCCCATCTGATTCCAATACCCTGCTGTAAATCCACCTTTCATATTTCTCATCAGAGTATAAAAAGGAGTATCTAATTCTTTTTCAATCATTTTGATTAAAATCATTCCTTGTGTTTTGGTCAAATTTTTCAATGGAGTTTTAAATTCTTTTTTGAGTTGTTTATATTTTCGCTTGACAAATTTCTTTCGTTTTCGTTTGCCCATGGTCTCAGTTGAGTCTTCGATTTCTTGAAAAATCTTAATTGCTTTTTGAGCATATGGATAGACCTTGGAAGCGTAATATCGGTACTTTCGATAAGTTCGATAGTCTTCTCTATTGTCAAATTTCTTGGGTGACGAAATAGAAATATTATCTAAATCTGCCATGATAATGGTATCTGTTCCTGTGATTATCGCATCAAAAACATAACCGTTTATAGTCATTTTTTCGGTACGCTCTTCTTCCATTTGTGCTTGCGATTGTAAACTTATCATGGAAAATGCCAAAAGTATTAATGTAATTCGTTTCATATTTCTAATTAATATTGTCCCTCAATTTAAACTATTTCTCAAAAACTTACCACGCTGAATCGTTATTATTTAAACGAATGAAAAGATAAAAAGTATCATTTTTAAGTTGATTTTAATTAATATTTAACGTGTATGTTTTTTACCAAAATATTCTTAAATATTAAATTACCGAGTAAATTAAAATCAACAAAATGATGCAAATAGTTATCCAAATTATATCTCTTCTTAAGATGAAAATTCATGGAAGTATGACGCATCGCTTTTTATTAAAAAGAGGCACTTTGAAATTTAATCCAAAATGCCTCTTTATTTTATTTTGAAAAATAATCTTATCCTTCGACCGCAACAACTCCTAATTTTAGCGCAGCCATCACTCCTCCTGATAGTGCCATTAAAGCAATTAAATAAGAGGCATCAATTAAAAATAATTTAATCGATTTTCTCTGATACAAATAATGAATCGCTATTGCTGGAACGGCATATAAAGCACCTGATAATGCGCCATGAAATGCACCGTGTACAAATGTCTGCTCTGCAATCGGATGTAAGTTAATTACAAAATTAACTCCGAAAGAAAGGACACATATCATCAAAAAAGCTAATCCATGAGTCATCGCCATTCCTGACTGTGCCTCTTCATCTGTGATGCCAGTTTCTTTTTGCCATGCTTTTCCGAAGGCGAAAGTGTACCATCCGAAGCCTAACATAAATGCTGCTGCTGCACCAATAATAATTTCTAAATTTGCCATAATTAAATTGTTTAATGTTGGTTAATAAATATTTTGTAATGATGTCAATAGGTTGTTATGTCCTTCATTACGTTACTAATCCTACTTTTTTTTTGGCAATGTTTTTTTCTGTTTTTTTTCTATTCTTTTTTCCTAAATAATAATTTAAGAGGTGACTGGAAGTTACTTCTTAAACATGAAATCTATTTTTGATTCTTATATTTCGTTTTAAATTTCTCGTACAAATCTTTTTGTTTTGTACTCAAACTAATTTCTCTTCCTTGGATAAATGCAGTTTCCACATGGTTCGTTCGCATATCCAAAGCGTCTCCCGAACTGATAATTAGTGTTGCATCTTTTCCTACTTCAAGCGAACCTGTAGTTTTATCAATCCCCAAAATTTTAGCCGTATTCAAGGTTAATCCTGCAATGGCATCTTCTTTATCTAATCCAAAACCAACTGCGTGTCCTGCTTGAAAGGGAAGGTTTCGAGACTGCGCTACTTCATTCATTTGGAAACACCAAAGCACACCTGCTTCTTGCAGCATTCTGGGAGTTTTGAATGGTTGATCGATATCTGAATCATCGTGATCTGGCAAGTCATGTACTTTTGACAACATGACTGGAACATTATTTTTTTTCAAAAAATCAACCACCATCCATGATTCACTTCCACCAACGATGACTGGCGTAATGTTGAATTTTTTAAATAGTAAAACTGCTTCCATGATTGATTTGGCAGCATTGGTTTTTACATATAAATTTTTACTCCCATCAAACACCCCTCGCATTGCTTCGAATTTTAAGTTTTTGGAAGACAATTTTTTATTCTTTGAGTACGCATGCGCTTCTGTAAAGTACTCTTCTACTTCTTGCAATTGCTTTGCGTAATTTTTGTTTTTAGTAATGGAGCGAGTTCTCCAACTCCAACTAACCATCGAAGGATAGGAGACATAAATTCCTTCATCCATTTTGTAAGCAGCATCTTCCCAGTTCCATGCATCCATTTGAACTATAGTTGACTGTCCATCAACTCGACCTCCGCTGGGAACGATTTGTGCCATCAACATTCCATTGGAACGAAGAGTTGGAATTACTTTAGAATCCGTATTGTAAGCAATGATTGCCCGAATGTGTGGATTCAAATTTCCGATTTCTCTAGCATCACGAGTCGCTCGGACTGCTTCTATTTCAACCAATCCGATTGAAGTATTCGGTGCGATAAAACCTGGGTAAGCGTGCTTCCCGTTGGCATCAATTACTTGAGCAAATGATTTTTGGTCTAGTCGAATCTTAGACGCATCTTCGACGGTGAGTAATTTTCCATTTTCAAAAGTGATCAAACTATTTTTTATCACTTTTCCATTTCCTAAGTGTGCGGTTGCTCCGAGGATGGCAATTTTTCCTTTTTGTGGTGGAGCAGGTGCTGGTTGTGCAGCTAAGCTCCAAGCAAGGCACATGAATAATATTATGTTTAAAAATTTCATTGTTTCTTTTTTTAAAAAATTCATAAGAGCGGTGTTAGCGCTTTGAGCACTAACATCGCTTAGGTAAAGTGCATTAATAAATTTACATTCTTGAACTTTGCCTTAGGTATCAAAAACTCTAATCAATCATTTCATCTTCCGAATCATCACAATGATAGTGTCTAGATTTCTTTCCTTTGGCAGGACGAGTTTTTCCACCACCTTTTTTATCGGCTAACATTTTTTGAATTAATCGATTTCTTTCTGCTGCAATTTCTTTTCGAATTTCGATATCTAATTTTCTATCAAAAAGTTTTAAGCCATCAACAAAAGTCATTTCTGCTCGCGCATAAACAGAAAGTGGATTCGCATTCCATAAAACCAAATCTGCATCTTTTCCTTTTTTGATACTTCCTACTTTATGATCTATGTGTAATAATTTTGCAGGATTCAACGTAACAAATTTCCAAGCATCCTCTTCCGAAACACCTCCGTACATTACCGCTTTGGCAGCTTCTTGATTTAATCGGCGAGCCATTTCTGCATCATCAGAATTGATGGCAGTCAACACTCCTTGCTCATGCATCAATGCTGCATTATACGGTATTGCGTCAATAACCTCATATTTATACGCCCACCAATCAGAGAAAGTTGAACCACCTGCACCGTGCTTTGCCATTTTATCAGCCACTTTGTATCCTTCTAAAATATGGGTAAAAGTGTTGACTTTAAAATCCATTTCATCTGCTACGTGCATCAACATATTGATTTCAGATTGCACATAAGAGTGACAAGAAATATGTCTTTTTCCATCCAAAATTTCAACGACCGTTTCCATATCTAAATCTCTTCGAAAGCCTGCTTCTTTTCGTTGACTAGCAATTTTATATTCTTTGGCGCGAGTAAAATAATCTCGGTAAACTTGCTCCACTCCCATTCGAGTATCTGGAAATCTATTGTTAGAACTAGAGCGAGATTTTTTTACATTCTCTCCTAAAGCAAATTTTATGAAACCTGGTGCACCTTCAAATTTCATTTCTTCTGGAGAAAAACCCCAACGTAATTTGATGATTGCAGACTGTCCTCCAATTGGATTACACGAACCATGCAGCAGTTGCGAAGTCGTCACACCTCCAGCCAATTGTCGATAGATATCAATGTCTTCAGAATCAATCACATCAGCAATACTCACCTCTGCTGTACTCACTTCTGTACATTCATTCACTCCTCTAGAAATTGCAATATGAGAATGCTCATCAATCACTCCACAAGTCAAATGCATTCCTGTTCCATCAATTTGGGTTCCAATATCTTTGTTGATGTTTTTTCCAATCTCCACTACTTTTCCATTCCGAACTAAGACATCTGTATTTTCTAAAATACCATCTTTTTCATTTGTCCAAACCGTTGCATTTTTAATCAAGTAATTATTATCCGTCGGACGCTCTTTGTAGCCATGAGCCATGAATGGATATATTACATCACCTAATTTATCATCGGATGCGACTTCCTCTTTTTTGTCTTTTCCCTTGCCTTTCTTTTTCTCTGCTTTTTTGTCATCATCTTTTTTCTCAGGAGCACCTTCATATTTAGCAGACCATGAAGCCCAAGTTCCATCGATCAATGTTCCATTACCTGACCATTCCTTTTTGCCAATCGTTCCAGACAATCGGAATAGATTCGTTTCATCTTTTGTTGGTGAAAAAGTAAGTGTGATTAAGTCATTGGAAATTTTAGACTTGACATCAATTTTAGTAGAATCATTTTCTTCTACTTTCATTTTATTTTTATCATCCACCATTAATTTAAAAGTTTGGTTTCCTACTTTTAAGTTATAATTTCCTTCCAAATCTACTTCGTCTAATTTTTTCAAAACAAAAGGTTTTCCTTTCACCCAGTTGTGATGAATTTTTGTTTTTTCTCCAAAAATACTATCTGAAGCAATAATAAAGTTGGCTAAATATCCTGATTTCAAACTTCCTATTTGGTTGGACATCCCCATCATTTTGGCAGGTGTATGTGTCATTGCTTTTAGCGCAGCTTCTTCAGACAAACCATGCTTGATCGCTTTTTTAACGCTTTTCAAAAAGTCAGATTTCTTCTCCAAACCATCAGTCGTCAAAGTAAATTCGATTCCTGCATTGGCAATTCGAGATAAATTTGTTGGAGCTAATTCCCAATGTTTCATTTGTCCAAGAGAAACCATCATCGCATCATAAGGATCTTCGACATCGAATGCATCTGGAAATTTTACGGGCAAAATCATTGAACAACCTGTCGCTTTCAATTCATTCAATCGTTGATATTCATCGCCATTTCCTTTTAGGATATAAGTTTTTCCAAACTCTTTTCCCAACTTAGCTGCACGTAATCCTTCTAATTTTTCCCGAATATCAAAAACAGTTGGCAAGGAATTAATTTCATTCCATGCTTCTAATGAAATATTGAGTTCTTTATTTTTGCCACCGTTTTTATACCAATTGGCATCCATATAAGTTTGGCGTAACAATGCAATTCCGCCCATCAAAGAACCTGGGTAATTTTGAGGAGAGGTTCCTTTTTTGAAAGAAAGCATGTGCGCTGTTTCTTCTTTTAAAATTGCTTGATGTTCGGTGTCTTCGCCAAGTGTCACCAAAGTCGCAGTTCCTCGACTGATACCATCTGCTTGATGCGTCATGACAATTCCAAAACCTGCATCTCGATATTTTTTTGCCGCTTTATCATCTGTAGTGAAATTTTCATGCGCTCGGAACTCAGGTTTCAATGCTTGATTCCAACCGTAGGCACCTTCTTTTTTAGAATTAAATTGTTGCGTTCTACGAAAATTTCTCTCTGCTGCTTTGGCTTCAGGTATTCCATAACTCGAATACAAGTCAATAAAGGAAGGATAAATAAATTTCCCTTTGAGATCCACTACGACTGCACCTGCTGGAATTGGAATTTTTTGTCCAATCGTTTGCACTCGACCATCTTTGATAATCATGGTGGCATTTTCGACTTTTTCATTATAGGATTTAAAAATGGTCGCATTGGTAAAGACATAAAATCCCTCCCGTTCATCATATACGCCATTCCGTTGGAAGGTAACTTGTGCTAAGAGATTTTGACCGATGAAGGTCAGTACTAGCATCAAGGAAAGTAGTTTGATTTTTCTCATTTTGAAAATTGGTTTAAAATTATGTGTTTAGCGAAAGCGGTTAAAGTTAAAAAATAATTTTTAGTTTTTATGATTCTAATAAGGGCTGTTATCGCTTGAAGCAATAACAGCCCTTATTAATTAAAATTAATGATATTGAAGTTTTATTCGTCAACTATCTACCCTTGCACATAAATAACAAATTTCTCTTCAAAAAACTCGCCTTCAAAAAAATCCCACACGGAATATTTTTCTACGTAATTACCTTTGCCCAATGTCTTAATTTCTTTTTTCAAGTCACCACCTTTAAGTGCGATCAATCCATTGGGCATAAAATGATGATGATCTTTTTTGAAAAGTCGTTGTGTCCATACCATTAATTTATCTAAACTAGCAACTGCTCGGGTGACGACGAAATCAAATTTTTGACCTTTCATTTCTTCTGCACGAGCTTGTTTGGCAACGACATTTTTTAAACCGAGTGCTTCAACAACTCCTTGGACGACAGTTATTTTTTTTCGAATACCATCGACGAGCGTGAAGTTTGTTTCGGGAAAAAGTATGGCTAAAGGAATACCTGGAAATCCGCCGCCTGTTCCTAAGTCTAAAACATCTGCGCCAGATTCGAACCTCATCACTTTGGCAATTGCCAAAGAATGTAAGACATGTTTTTCATAAATATTTTCAATGTCTTTTCGAGAAATGACATTGATCTTTGCATTCCACTCTGCGTAGAGTTCGCCCAATTGTGATATTTGAGAAATTTGCTGATCGGTGAGATCAGGAAAGTAGTCTATAAATTCTTCCATTTTTTTGAAAAGTTATTTTTGCAAAAAAACGGATTTTTAAGGAGAGTTTTTAGTTAATGTGAAATTTTAAAATTAGCAGTTGATGAGTTCCGCATGGTGGTCTACTTTAGCTGACCTAGTAAATTCTAAAAGTGGGATATGCTTTTTTTTTAGGTCAGCTGAAGCAGACCACCACGTACTATTTATGCTTGCGAATATGCTGGCAACTGAAATATAAATGCCGTCCCTTCATTCAATTTACTTTTTACTTCAATCGTCGTGTCATGCAACTCCAAAATCTTCTGCACAATTGCCAGACCTAAACCTACTCCTTTTGCTTGCTCCCCTGTTCGACTTGCTTGCCGATAGCGTTCAAAAATATGAGATTGTTCCTCTGCTGGAATACCTGAACCTGTGTCTTTTATTTTGATTTCTACTTGATCGTTGATGAGTCTCAAATCAATAATTACTTCCCCACCTCGTGGAGTATGATTCAACGCATTGTCCATCAAATTCTGAATCACTCGCTCGACTAAACCTACATCAGCAAAAACCAACGGCAGATTTTCCTTTTCCTCCAAATGAATTTTAATACCTTTTTCTTGCGCCAAAATTTGATATTTGGCAGCCACATCTTGCGCTATTTCTGACATAAAAAATGGCTCTTTTTTGGGTTCAATTTGCTTTGCTTCCAATTTTGAATATTCAAACAGTTGTGCGATTAATTTTTGCAAACGTCCCAGACTACTCATCGAAGTTTCCAAATATTTTTTTCGATCTTCTTTCGAAATATTATCTTCCTTGATTAAAAGTGTTTCCACATAACCTTGTACAATCGCCAGAGGAGTTCTTAAATCATGCGAAACATTGGCGATTAATTCTCTTCGTAAATTTTCCACAGATTTGAGTTCATTGATGTTCGCAACAATCGTATCAGCCATACTATTATAGGTGTCTGCCAAAACTGGAAAGTCCCGACGATCTTCTTTACAAATTCTTGCGTCATAATCTCCTTCTTCAAATCGTTGTACTTGCCGAATGATATTTCTTAATCTTCTGGTCAAAAACCAAATTGCTAACAATCCAATTACAAGTGCGCCAATCAATGCCATAAAAAATAAATTGGTGCCTAACTTCAACATATAACTTCCAAAAATTCCAGCACTCGCAGCCTCTTGTTCTTCACTTTGCAATATAATATAAACATAACCTTTCAACTCATCATTTTCCAAAATCGAAGCGGCTGAAAAAATCTTGTAAGTTCCTGGATGTCTCGGATCATCTCCAATGATGTATGGTTTTTCCTTAGCATTAATAAAAATTTTGATGGGTTTCAAATCTACTTTTTCCGAAATTACTTTTCCTTTTGGAGCAGCATGAGTCAAAATATTTCCAGCAGGATCGAGTAGATACAATTCAGCAATAGGATTCATCACCATTGCTGAATGCATATAATCCATGATCGCAGGTTTGTTAATTTTGCCCTCGATAAAAGGTTTCACTTCCTTCGTGGCACTCTCCGCCAAAGTTGCATGCACTCGCTGAACGGACTCTTGATAATACCGATTGGCGATATATCCAGAAATAGAAACGTAACCGATTCCCAACACTACCAAAAGTAAAAGTAGCATTGCCGAGATTTTCCAGTAAAGTATATTGTTAGCGTTTTTCATTTTTTCCGTTTTAAAAATTAGATTAGGAATGTTTGAATATCCAATATCGAACAACTACAAAAGAAGTTTTTTCTAAAATTGGACATTGGTTATTCCTTGTTCAATATTGGATATTCGTATTAAACCTCCTCATTAAACCGATATCCAATTCCCCACGATGTCAAGATATAAGTTGGTTTTTGAATGTCGGGTTCAATTTTTCCACGCAAGCGATTGATGTGAGAATTCACGGTATGTTCATAGCCTTCAAAATCATATCCCCAAACTAAATTCAAAATCTGCGTTCGAGAATAACTTTTCCCAGGCTTCGATGCGAGCAAACTGAGCAAGTCAAATTCCTTGGGCGACAAATCCATTCGTTGATTTTTGACAGACACTTTTCGTTTGTCCATATCAATGACCAAGTCACCAAAATCCATGACCAACGAATTTTTATTTGCCTCATTATTCGTATTATTTGACATTTCAGTTCTGCGAAAAATAGCTTTTACTCTCGCTACGAATTCACGAACACTAAATGGTTTAGTCATATAATCATCTGCTCCAAATTCTAAACCTAAAATTTTATCAATCTCTTCTGCCTTGGCTGTCAACATCAAAATTGGAGTGACAATATTTTCACTTCTCAATTTTCGACAAATTTCCAAACCGTCTTTTCCTGGCAACATCACATCTAAAATGATTAAATCAAAATCACCTTTCATGGCTTTTTCCAAACCTACATTTCCCTCATAGGCTTTGTCCAATTCGCAATCCATATCTTTTAAATGGATTTCCAACAAGTCCACAATGTCTCTGTCGTCTTCTACAACTAGTACTTTTTTCATATTCAATATTTTGGTTTTGGTGATGCTTGATTGTTTGTTTCTAAAAATTTCTACACCCATAAGTTCTCGATATTTTTTATTTTGAAAAAAAGGGAAAACTATTATTTTTTCTTACAAAAATACTTTTTTAATATCACAGAACTATCACGAAAGGTTTGAGTTAGCTTCACAGCAATTTACATACATCTTTTGTTTTTTTATTTTTAAGTTCATGTTCACAATTATTCATAGTTATTTTGGATTCTTTTTTCATCATATTTTATAAAAAATCCTCGATGTAACACAGGCTATATCTACGTTTTTTTATTTAATCTGATAAAAAAACAACCTCAAAATAACTTAT
>Ga0114957_1000973_pt1 | contig 34101 bp, 29 predicted proteins | sample BantaG_FD_87175 | JGI IMG/M metagenome (GOLD analysis project Ga0114957, IMG submission 87175) | Marine algal microbial communities from Bantry Bay, Ireland - BantryBay_4 metaG | ecosystem: Host-associated > Algae > Red algae > Unclassified | place: Bantry Bay, Ireland | collected 2014-11-21
ACGATAAAACTCCTCTCCTGCTCATCTTCGCAAATTAAATCGAAAACACCACTTCTTGAATCTTTGGTAATTCCCACAAATTCATTTCGCAAGAACTGAACCTTCTTTATTGGTGTGTCGCTTTTGATAAGTGCTTGGAGTGCTCTTCTTAGGAACAGGGTATTTGATTCGTCAGCAAAGGCAACTTTGAAACCATAATCAGAGAGTAGGGAGATAAACTTCATTTCGTTTTCCATATCTCGAACTTACTGTTTTTTTGCTGATTTTTCATTGCGATTTTCTTATTGTAGCTAATATTCCAGCGTTTATCTTATCAAAGAAACAACGCCTTCGTTAATTATTTTTTTGCCATCGGACATGCTAAAGGATGTCTTGTAGATATAAACACCAGTATTCATTGCCTTTCCTGTGTTTTGAAATTGTCCGTTCCAGCCATTGTCTATGTCTTCTGTTTCGAAAATTTTACCACCCCATCTATCCCAAATGGTTAGATTAAAATTAGAGAGGCCCTCTGTTAAGCCAGTTCCCTTAAATAAGTCATTCAACCCATCGTTGTTAGGTGTAAAAGCATTTGGTAAATGGTATGTTGGATGGTATACTGAGTTTACGATTTTCACCAATGTGTCTTTACAGTTGTATTCGTCATAAACGATAAGACGAATGAAATTAGTGTCAATTATTTCATTGTTATCAAAGATATATACTGGTTCATGAATAAAGGTCGTGTAATCATCGTTGAATTTCCATTCCCAGTAAATAGCTCTTTGTGATTGATCTATAAGTTGAATTTCAGTGTTAAAATTAGAGATAGTCTCAGGGGTGAATGAGAATTGTGCAACAGGAGGAGGAGCTATAGTGATTAGGTCTGAAAAGGTCGTGTCGGTTTGGCAACCAATAGGGGACGTGATTGAAACGGAAACCGAAAAAACACCAGTTTCAGTATACGTTTTTTGAGGGTTGATTATATTGGAATGTTCTATGGTTCCATCTCCATATTCCCAATAGATTGAATAAGTAGAATCTATCGGCCATGATAAATTGTGGAATATAACTTCTAGTGGGTTACATCCTTCAGAATAGTCGGGTGAGATGACTATGACTTCAGGAGCCGGTAGCCATTCTATAATTTGTTCGCTGCTGTCTTTACAGCCAAATTCATCAGTGATATTTTTTTTGACCGTAAAAGTATCGGGTATTGGATAGCTATGTAATGGATTTTTTTCAATCGAAAAACTACTGTCTCCAAATTCCCAATACCAATCGGTGATATTACTACCAATGGAATTAGAGTTGTCGATAAACTCGACGGGGCCTCCGATACAAGTGTCGTATTCGAATTGAAAATCGGATTCAATTTCTGTTACAACATTAATTGTCAGATTTGCAGTATCGCTACATTCCCCATCAGGGTTTAAAATCAAAAGACCGGTGAACGTTCCAGCATCTTGAAAATTAATCGTTGGATTCCAATCATAAAAGGTATCAATGTATGATCCCATATTAATTGTCCAGATAAGGCTGTCAATGAAACTCGTATCGGTACTCGTGTTATTAATCGTAACCATATTGTTTTCACAGGAATTGATAATAAAATCACCATTAATTGGGTACGCCTCTGTTTCCATAGAAGCGACCACGTCAATTGTGCAGGGGATAACCGTAAATTTAAAATCTCTTTGTGTAGTGCTGAGAAATTGTCCATTGCGATATTCTGATACGCATAAACCTACTGCAAATTGTCCCACAAGGGGAGGTGTGCCTGAGATGACTCCAGTAGTCGCATCTTGGACTAATGCTCCAAGTCCTAGTGGCAAATTCGCGCTATAGTTTGGTAGTATAAAGGGGACAGGTTGATAAGGAGGAGGGTATCCAAATCCTACTACTACTGTATCTGTTAGGGGCGCACAAAGTTCATAAACCAGTTGATCTCCATCGCTGTCTATTGCATGTTGTGGAAACTCAAAGGGGACATTGGCGCATAAGGCGGTGGGGGGGAGCTCTTGGAAAACAGGGCTACTGTTGCAGGCTAGTTGAGCTTCTGGAATGATTTCGCAATAGATGTTGATGCCCGTTAGTTCTGGGGTACTAATGTTGGTAATCGTAGCACTTCTACAGCAACTGTTATGAACAAAAGTATAACTGGAAGTACTGACAGGTAACTCAAGCTCAATAGAGTAGACGGCTTTTCGAGCACATACACTTTGGGGGAGGTTAAGGCAGGGGTAACTTGGGTTTTCGACAGTATAAAAGGTGTCCAAATCGATTGTAATTGAAGTAGGCTGTCCATCATGCCATAAGACTAAAAACTGTATGCCGCTTGCATTTGTAAGGTCACACTCAAAATACAGAACCTGTGTTATTTTAAAAATTCTGGAATTCGTACTGCTGCCATCTCCGAGGCATTCATAATGCATGTCGCTTCCAATGACGTGACTGGAAAAAGCGAATGAGCTTAATAAAAGTAAAAATGCAATAATGCCAGATTTTTTTTTCATTAAGTAAAATTTTTATGAGTTGATTCTTTTTGTGATTTGTTCAAAGTTATCTGTAGCCATGGAAAATAACTTTAAGCAATATATTGCCATCGTTTAAAGATCATTCGGATTTTTAAACGATGGCAAAGCATGATTTATGAATGTTGGATTCAGTCACTTCGCATTAGCGTTGCAATCAGGATTACGAGAGCAATGATTTGTACAAGTCCGAATAGGTATAAGCCAAAACCTATTTCAGTAGGAAAAGTAATGAGTTTTTTTAAAAGCCTTCTCAAAGCCGGATACGGAAACAGAATATGCACGACCATGTAAAGCATAATTAATGTAGAGTATAAGATCGTATAACATACACATAAATCAACCGTGATTAATAAAAACCCTGATCTTATAGTCTGCTTTCTAAGCAGGTAGTAAATTATTCCTACTATGACTAATACGATGGAAAATATACCACTAAAAAAAGAAACTGGAATCCACGAATCCGTGCTCCCTTTTGCTATATCTATAAATAAACCAACAAGGAGCATTAGAAGTGCGACATACCATATTATATATTTATTTCTCATTATTGTAAGGCTTCATCCATGTCCACCCAACCATAGCCAAAATTAGAAAGAATGTTATCAGAATTACTTGCTGAATTATTTAATTTTTCTATTACATCCATATTGGTAACGGCTGGATTCTGAGTTACCATATTTGCCCATACCATAGCTGCCATGCCTGAGAATATTGCTGTAGCGGCTGATGAGCCAGCTACATACATTGGAATATCTCCTGAGCAGGCTAGTACAGGAGCAGTGCGGTGGGCATTAAATTCTCCTGTGCGCTGCATAATGACAACGAAATCAACTTCGTCTCCTACGTGACAAATAGTACATGCTTCCTCAGAACCATCTAGTTCATTTGGATATGTAGCTGGTTCTCTAATTCCAGTAATGGCACAGGTGGTAGATAAATTGGCAGGGAATATAACTGGTTCAGGAGCTGGAAAGGGGCTAGAGCCTGCTGCGCATACTATCATTTTTCCTAGATTGAATGCATATTGTATTGCATCTGAAATAGCTATGGAACTTTGACCTGGTAGCATTCCTATTGACATGCTAATTATGTTAATATCGTCATTGTTAGCAGCAAAAAGTAAAGCATTGGTTACTCCTACCTGTTCACTCATATAGAAAATAATTGGGCTATGAACTGCTCTTAAATTATATAGGTTACAATCATAAGCTACTCCTAGAGTATTGTAGTCTTCTCCTCGAGGTGCTGCAATTAATCCTGCCATTTTGGTACCATGCCCGCATTCGTCATTTGCATTACCTCCATTGGTTCTCCATCTAATGGGACTAATGGGGCCGCCATTGAGATACAATTCAGGTAAGAAATTATATCTCTCTTCAATTCGAGTGGTAGCTGAGAATCCAGAAATGAAGGTCCCGTTCATATCCAAGTTTTCTTGGGCGAATGAAACTCCGGAATCAATTACTGCGACTCCTATACCTTGTCCTCTGGATATACCCCAAGTGTCTCCGTCAATATTATGTTCCGGAAAAGTCCAAGGATATCTTACATAAGGAGAGATGAGCCATGCATCATCCAATGAAGGTGGATGTCCTTCACATGTACAACCACTTAAGGAATTGACAACGCTTCTTTCGGTTGCACTATTATTTGGAATGTTATCAGCGAAAAGAGTGGAATTCATTGAATGAACATATCTAACCTCGTCAAGGTCTAACAGTTTTTCAATAGTTGAAAAGGAGGCGATCTTAACAACCATAAAGGGTATTCTATTCGGAGGAAGGATAATCTGGTCTTTATTCTTTTTCTCTTCTTTTGTGATCAGGTCAACAATCTTGTTTTCAACGGACTTCCATTCAGTAGATTCAATGTCAATGGTATGAATCGTTTTGCTTAAATCATCCTCAGTAATATGAGTAGGTTTGTAGCCTACGGCAAAAAATGAATCTGTTTGCATACCTATACTGTATATGAATTTTGCATCTTTTTCCGTTTTCCAGTTTATGGGCTTTTTCTGATCAAAAAGTTTCTTTATTTCTGCTTTACTATAGATTTCAATTGATTCTGAGTTTTCAATTGATTCTTTTTTACAGGAATAGATTAGGAGTAGAGAGAGAGAGAGAGGATTAAGAATAAATGTGATTTTTTCATGTTATTTTATATTTAATGGATGAAATAGGAAAGTGTTTTGAACTAATCAAATGTAGTAATAATATTTCGAAAAAATAACAAAATGAAAACTTTAACGTAAGTTAATTGTGGTAGGGCGACATTAAAGGTGTTTGGTTTGTTTGACTATTGACTTCCTTACCGTGCATTTTTCTTACAACAAAGGCCTACCTGTCGGTAGGAGATTCAACAACCAACTTACAATTATTAGGTGATCCGCCAGGAATACCGGCTTATTCACGATAAAGGGAGTCCAATAGCAAAAAACTCACTCCACCAAAAATCCCAACATCCCCAAGTCCCTCCAAAACATAGGATAAGACTTCTGCACCACCTCCGGCTCATGCACCAACACCGGCCCATACAAAGCCAAACAAGCAAAAGACATGGCCATCCGATGATCTTCATAAGTATCAAACTCCGGTTTCTCCAAACGTGCCTTTCCTTCAAAAGCAAAAGCATCCGATTCAGATTTTGAAAAGGAAATACCCACTTTATCTAATTCCTTTTCCAAAGCATCAATGCGATCTGTTTCTTTGATTCGCAAAGTTTGCAAACCAGTAAAGTCCGCTTTTACGCCAAGTCCTGCACAAGCCACTGCAACGGATTGTGCAATGTCCGGACAAGTCAGAAAGTTATAAGAAAAAGTTTCCGGCAATTTTATACTCGCATTTTTTCGAAGGTGAATGCCGGTTTCGTTGTAACTTGTTTCTACTCCAAAAGCAGTCATCATCTCCGCCAGTACAGAATCACCTTGCACCGACGCTTCGAACAAACCATCCAGTTGCAAGTCAACTTCATCTGCCATAGCTGCCAATGTATAGTAGTAAGAAGCTGCCGACCAATCTGCCTCAACAGTGAAGTCACGCGCTTGATAGGACTGTGCTTTTATATAAATGGTATTTTCTTTTTGTTCCCATTGGATACCGAAGTAGCCCATCAGGTTGAGCGTCATGTCGATGTATGGTTGGGACACGATATCGCCTGCGAGTTCAAGTTCGATGCCATTGGGAAGATTAGGCGCAATCATCAACAGCGCAGAAATAAACTGACTGCTAATGCCAGCATCAATGGTCAGCTGATTGCTTTGTCCAATGTTGGGTGCGCCAATTTTGATGGGTGGATAACCTTCTTTTTCGAGGTATTGTATATTGGCGCCAAGTCGTTGTAGCGCATCGGCGAGTGGCCCTACAGGTCGTTGTTTCATCCGGGCAGATCCGGTGAGTACTTGCGCGTCTGATTGAAGGGAAAGGTAAGCCGTCAAAAAACGGAAGGTGGTGCCTGCCGCTTTTACATCTAGTAAATTTTTATCCGACCTCAGGAGTCGGTCAAGCGTCTGTGTATCTTCCGCGTTTGATAATTTGTGAATCTTAAAATCATGACCACTCAAAGCCCGGATGATCAGCGCGCGATTACTGATGCTCTTTGACCCGTTGAGTACAAGTTGGCCTCTAAGGTTTCTATCTTTTTTGGAAATTATGTTGGTCATGGATTGGTGGATTGGGTTGTGGAGCATTGGAAATTTGGCATTGAATATATAAGAGGTTGGAAGTGGGAAGTGGGAGGAGGGAAGCTTCCCTTTTACGTGTTCCCGCGAGCTTTTAACTTTTGTTGAATGTGAAACTGCAAAATGTAAAAGTAACCGAATGCCGATACCTTCAATTTAATACTACATAGAAGCGTGAACTTTTCGCTAGAAGGCACTTTTACCTTTTCAAATTTATACCGAGTTATCGGCACAAGCTATTTTGCGGTTTTACATTTCATAAAGAAAAGCCAGTCGAGGTGGTACTTATAAGCCCTGACTATTCTTTACGTTAGATGGCGCTTCCAACTTCCCTCTTCCGACTTCTAACCATCATTCTTCTTCTTTCTTCTTCTTATCCCTGGCTGCCTTTCGGCGCTCCGAATCTTTCTTATCTTCCTCTTCCCGTCTTAGTCGATGTTTATCTGCTTCGCGATCATAGGCTTTGATAATTTCTTTTACCAAGCGGTGTCGAACCACATCATCTGCAGAAAGATAAATGGATGCAATTCCATTTACATCCTGAAGTATTTCCAAACCATGGCGCAAACCAGATTTTTGATTGTATGGCAAATCAATTTGGGTGAGATCACCAGTGATGATACATTTAGCCGAAGGGCCGATACGCGTTAAAAACATTTTCAACTGAGTCATCGTCGCATTCTGCGCTTCATCCAAAATGATAAAAGCATTGTCCAATGTACGCCCACGCATAAATGCCAATGGCGCCACTTCAATCACACGATTCGCCATGAAGTAGTTGAGCTTTTCCAGCGGCAACATATCATCCAGTGCATCATAAAGCGGACGTAGGTATGGATCAACTTTATCTTTCAAGTCGCCCGGAAGGAAACCAAGGTTTTCTCCTGCCTCAACTGCCGGTCGCGTTAAAATAATTTTCTTAACCAACCGGTTTTTCAAAGCACGAACAGCTAATGCAACAGCAGTATAGGTCTTACCCGTACCGGCAGGTCCAATCGCAAAAACGATATCATTGTCTTCACTAGCTTGCACCAGTTTTCTTTGATTGTGTGTTTTGGCTTTGATGGGTTGGCCTTCACGCCCATGTACGATAGTGGTGTTGCTATTGCCATTTCCCAGCTTGGTTTCGTGCGGGTTCCCGCCGTTCAAAAGGTCTTCCACTGTTTGAACAGTCAGATCCTTGTGCTCCTTGAGCATACGAACCATCGTTTCAATTTTGGATTTTACCTGTTGGGTAAATTTCTTTTCGCCAGAAAGTTTGATATTTTCTCCGCGAGAGGTAATGGTGACGTCTGGATAGGCCTTTCTAATTAAATTAAGTTTGACATTATTTCTGCCATAGAGTTCAACTGGGTCGACTCCTTCGATGGTAAGGATTATTTCACTCAATATACAATGATATTTAGAATTGTTTAATGTTAGATATTTAGACTTACTTACAATGATATTTAGAGTTTGAGGACTTATATAAAGAACTATTGGCTGTTTATAATTGACTCCCAAATCGAGCTAGGGACAGGCATTGATTTCCCTCTGGCGTATACGTTAAAAGAGCAGTCAATAGTCAAAAGTCAACGGTTAATAGTTATATAAAACTAACTTCTCGTTCAATTGTTATTGAAGTTCTTGAACAACTTCGTTATTTTGCAGCAAAATAGCTACTATTTCTGATTTCTTTTATTCAAGTTGTTTAAAACAAGCTATTCTTATTGAAGTTGTCTAAAGTTATCGCCTAAAGGCGAGCATAAGTGCTTGTCCGGCTGGCCAGACGGGCTTGATTCAGTGGGCGAAGCTAATTTTACTTTTCGTCCCGAGCACTCGGGACGGGAAGAAAAATAGCTGAAGATCCACTGAGTCAATGACTTGTGTGCGGCCATAGGGAATAACTATAACAACTTAATTATATGAAAATGTAACTGTTCGGTTACTTTACTATTGGTTTCCCTTAATCCCGATTAAAGCGTGTAAAGGGAAGCCAACGGTTAAAAGCTAAGCGCCAACAGCTAAATTAACCTCAAAATAAAATTCAGCAATCTTTATGCCCATCGTGACTTTAACCTCTGATTTTGGTCTGCAAGACTTCTACGTTGGCCTCATAAAGGCAGCCATCCTAAGCGAGGATGAACAGCTTAATATTGTTGATATCAGTCACAACGTTAATGTTTATGATATAGTTCAGGGGGCTTTTATATTAAAAAATTGCTTTGCAGAGTTTCCGGTTGGCACCGTCCATATCGTTAGTATCAACAATTATGGGACTAAGAAGCCCTGCTTTTTGGCAGTACGCTACGCCGGACATTATTTCATTGGACCTGATAATGGAATTTTCTCTCTGCTTTTTGACAAAATAGGAGAGGGGGATGTTTATGAACTGGAATATGAAGAACAAGGTAGCTTTCCCATCAAACACATTTTTGCGAAAGCGGTACGTCACATCACAGGAGGAATGCCTTTTAATGAAATCGGGTTTCCAGTAGATGAAATTGAAGAGCGCATCAGTTTTCAACCGGTAGTGAGCGCTTCACAAATAAGAGGTGCCATCATTCATATTGATAATTACGAAAATGTGATTTCCAATATTTCAAAAGCTTCATTTGAGCAAGTTGCTAAAGGCCGCAAGTTTTCCGTCTTCTTTAAACGACACAACCCCATCAAACAAATTTCAAGATACTACAATGATGTAGCGATCGGAGAAACCCTTTGTTTTTTCAATGCATCCGGTTATTTAGAAATTGCCATCAATATGGGCAAAGCTGCCAGTCTCTTAGGATTGGACGTGGAGGATACGATTCAGGTGGACTTTCATTAGGGTTGATTGGGGTTGGAAGTTGGAAGTGGGAAGTGGGAAGCTCTCTGCGAACGCGGAGCCCATGATCGCGGGCGCTTCCCACTTCCCACTTCCAACTTCCCACCTTTTTTAAAAAAAGCACACATGATAAAAAGAATAGTAAAAATGAGTTTCCAACCAGAAAAATTGGAAACCTTCCTGACCGTTTTCAACCAAAGCAAATCATACATAGCTACCGCAGAAGGCTGCCTACATCTCGAATTAATGCAAATGCCTGCAACTCCCAACGTTATTTTTACGTTCAGCTTTTGGAGAAGTGAAGATGACTTAAACAACTATCGACACTCCGAACTATTCGAAAAAACCTGGGCAAAAACAAAAGTCCTGTTCAATGACAAACCACAAGCATGGACCCTGAAATCCCGCGAGGTCGTGAAGCAATTTGAAATATAAATTTTAGGATAGAAGCGCTATGTACTCTAGGTATTACGTGCTTGTAAAAGTTTGCTAAAAAAACAAAGTTTTGAGATCAGTCTATTGCTATCTTTTTGAATTTCAGTATTTTACAAGCTTTTTTGCAAACGCAAAAAATTACTATTTTCAAAATCGAAAAAGCTAAACTATAGCGCATTTTGATTTTGATTGCGATTTTGATTTGCGCCTCCGCCGCGATGTGACTTTGTGGTAAATCAGCGTTAAAAGAAAAAATTAGCTAAAGCACTTAACAGGCTGACCTAAGAATGCTATTTTTGGTAGTTCAGCGTCAAGGAATTTGTTTGGTGTTTTTAAATGTAAAACCGAAAAATGATAACTTTAAACAACTTCAATGTAAAAGTGCCCGAAAATCGCGGTTTTTACGCTAGAAGGCAAACGGTTACATTTTAAATTACGCGGTTTTACATGTTGCATTTAAACCCTATTCCGAACGCCAAAAGCAATTTCTAGCCACTCTGTTCACGAACAGTCCAACAGTTCAAAAAAATGCAAACACTAAATCTCTCAGATTATAAAATACATGTCGGCGACGTCTGGACAGCAATCAACAAATTTCTGAACGAAAACGCATTCAGTAAAGTTGCTGTTATAATAGATGAAAATACCAAAAAGCATTGTCTGCCACTTCTAAAAGCCAATGTGACATCTTATGATTTTAGCCTGATAGAAATCCCTTCCGGAGAAATCAATAAAACCATCTCAACCTGTGAATTAATTTGGCAGCGAATGATGGAGTATGGTCTTGATCGCCACAGCCTCACCATTAATTTGGGAGGAGGAGTGATAGGCGATATGGGCGGATTCTGTGCCGCAACTTTCAAGCGTGGAATGGCTTTTATCCAAATCCCAAGCACCTTATTGGCACAAGTGGATGCTTCTATCGGCGGAAAACTTGGTATCGATTTTAATGAAGTCAAAAACGCAGTAGGACTTTTTCAAAACCCGCAAGCCGTATTTGTAGATCCGGTTTTTCTCAAAACACTTTCGTACAAAGAACTCAGAAGTGGCTTCGCCGAAATCATAAAACACGGACTCATCGCGGACGCCAACTTATGGAAGGATCTGGCAACAGTCGAAGACATCTATAGCCTGAACATGGAAGATTTAATTTACCGATCTCTTCTGGTCAAACAAAATGTAGTAGAACAGGATCCATTTGAAAAGGGCATACGAAAAGTGTTAAACTTTGGGCATACCATAGGCCATGCGCTGGAAAGTGTCGCACTTAATAGTAGCAAACCCCTGCTTCACGGCGAAGCAATTGCCATTGGAATGGTCTGCGAGGCCTGGTTGTCCCAAAAGGAAAACAACCTGACTTCTGTAGATTTGCATACCATCAGTAAATACATCTTTGGACTTTATGGGAAGAGAACCCTTCTGGAAACAGATTTTCCGGAGTATCTCAGCATAATGGTACAAGACAAGAAGAATCAGGGAAAAACCATCAATTTTACCTACCTCCGGAGTATAGGAAGCAGCACTTTTGACTGTACAAGCAGTGAAGAAGCCATTCTGGATAGCCTTCGTTACTATAATTCATTGACCCTTTAAGGAAAAATGTAGCGGATAAGCTTTCAAATTTGAAATTTATAGAGGTTCTTAGCGGTGATCTCCTTATTTACAAGCTCACAATATGACACATTTCTGTGTCGTTTACGTAGATCAAACAGTAGTATTTTTGTATGTTTGCTAACCTTTGGAACAGAGGAATTAAGCATACTAAGGGAATGTTTAAGGTTTAAATCAATAAACTTTAAGCATTCTCCAATAAAAAACTGAAATTCATGGAAAATACAGACATCAGTAATACTGATCAATCCTTGCCTGTAGATCGAACTGCCAAGCATCGTAAAATCGCTAAATGGATGTGGCGCTTAGCGATTTTGGGGATTCTGGGAATAGTAGGTGTGTTTGTATTTTTCTCCTTCCAAGACCTGCCTACCTTTGAAGAATTAGAAAATCCTAATAGCAATCTGGCCTCCGAAGTGTTTGATGATAAGGGTAAAGTTTTAGGACGATACTATGTCGAAAACCGTATCCCCGTTTCTTATGAGCAACTCTCTCCGTATTTAATTCATGCATTGATCGCAACGGAAGATGAGCGATACTACAATCACTGTGGTATTGACGGAGAAGCATTGGCTCGTGTTTTTACCAAAACTCTTTTGATGAATAACAAAAGTGCTGGAGGTGCAAGTACCATTACCCAGCAGTTGGCAAAAATGTTGTTTACCAAACAACCAGGTTCTGGACTGGGACGTGTCATGCAGAAGTTCAAGGAATGGATCATTGCAGTCAAGCTGGAACGTAGCTATACCAAAGAAGAGATTCTTGCCATGTATCTCAATAAATTTAGTTTTCTCTACGATGCTTATGGTGTCAAGGCTGCTTCTGAAGTTTATTTTGCAAAAAGCCAGGATTCGTTAAAAATAGAAGAAGCGGCTACCTTAATTGGAATGCTTAAAAATCCATCTCTGTTTAACCCGATACGTCGCCCTGATACCACCAGGCATCGCAGAATGATTGTGTTTAAGCAAATGCAGAATAACAACCTCATTACTGAAGCTCAGTATGATTCCCTGCGTATGCTTCCTTTGGATATGACTAATTTCAACCGGCAAACACACACGGATGGTTTGGCTCCTTATTTCCGTATGAAATTGGGCGAGGGTATAAAAGAAATTTTAAGAAGAGAAGAAAACAGAAAACCGGATGGCGAGCCGTACGATATCTATCGGGATGGATTAAAAATTTATACGACACTAAGTACGACCATGCAGGAATATGCAGAAGAGGCTATGTTGGAACACATGTCGAGTTTGCAGAAAAAATTCTGGAAGCACTGGAAAGGACGGGACCCCTGGACTTATGAAGATCCGGTAAAATTAGAAGAAGAACCTGAGGCTATTGTAGCCTTAAATCGTGCGCGAAAAAGAACGATGGAGCGCTATATTTCTAACACCGACCGTTATGGTAGCTTGCGCGAAAAATACCTGGAACCATTACTGGAAGAAATCGGAAAGCCTATTGATGACTACGCAATTCGCGATGTTGATATCAGAAGGATGCTGGACGAAGATGAAAAGAAAGGAAGCTTAGCCAAACTGGTTTCCAAAAAATATGTAGGGAATAAGCTAGCCAAAAAATATCGAAAAGTTTTAGGTAGTGAAGACTGGCGAAAACTGAAGGTCGAATGGCGCAAATTCAATAAAATAGTAGAGAAGAGTTTTAACACGGATGTGAAAATGAAAGTCTTTGCCTACAATGATCGAATGGAAACGGATACTGTCATGAGTCCACTCGATTCTATCAAATACCACAGTATGTTTTTACAATTGGGATCAATTGCGGTCGACCCCAAAACAGGACACGTAAAAGCATGGGTTGGAGGAGTCAATCACAAATACTTTCAGTATGATCACGTGACTTCTGATCGTCAGGTAGGTTCTACGTTCAAACCGTTTATTTATGCAACAGTAATTGCACATCAGGGCGTTTCTCCTTGTATGACGGTTCCTGATTTGCCCTACACCATACATGAAGGCGAAGGCAACTTTGGCTTGTTAAGTGACTGGACTCCTGCCAACGCGAATGGCGAATTTTCAGGTCGACCCTATACTTTGTTCAAAGGCCTGATGCATTCCAAAAATACAGTTTCCACCTACCTCATGAAGCAATTGGGAGATACCGAATACGTTCGTGGATTGGTACACAAAATGGGGCTGGATAGTTCGGAAGTTCGCAACGGCAGATACAGAATTCCACGACAACCTTCTATTTGTCTTGGGTCTGCAGACTTGTCTGTGATTGACATGACTGGTGCCTATACAACCTTCGCCAATAATGGTATGTACAACAAACCGATATTCATTACCCGAATAGAAGATGGTAATGGTCGTTTGATCTATGAAGAAATACCTGAAGCCAGGATTGCTTTGCATCCAAATCCAAACTATGTAATGGTGACCATGCTTAACAAAGTAATGACACAAGGATTGTCAGGCTTCAATAAAATAAAAAGTCAGCTTGGTGGAAAAACCGGAACAACCAACGACTACGTAGACGGATGGTTTATGGGACTTTCCCCGGACCTGGTAGTAGGTACCTGGGTAGGAGGAGACGCAAACTGGATTCGTTTTCGTGACTTGAGACTGGGTATCGGTGCTAAAATGGCGCGGCCATTCTTCTCTAAGTTTCTACTTAAAGTAGAAGGAGATGAAACGGTAGACTATAATCCTGATGCAAGGTTTTATGTACCATCCGGGGATTTGGGAATCGTACTCGATTGTGAAGAATATCGCTATTATGGCGATCAGCGACCTGTGGATCTGGATGAGAATGGAGAAATGCCAGAGGAGATTGAAGATGAAAGTTTTGGCGACGAAGATTTTGGAGATGATGACTTTGGAGATGATGAAGCATTTACTCCTGAAGAAGGAGAAACAGATGGCGGAGAAGAAGAAGAAGAAGAAGAGGAAGAAGATGAGGATTTTGGAGATGGGGAATAAGTTGGAAGCTTCCCACTTCCCACTCCCAACTTCCCACAAAAAAAATAAATTTTTTAAACAAAGAAACAACCAATTATGAAAGCACATGTTGCCAATCTTATTAATGCAATCGTACTAATTATCATGGGACTTTGGGGGTATTTTGAAACTAGTTCAAACACCGCTTTTATTCCCGTAGGATTTGGTGTCGCATTACTCTTTCTTACCGGAGGTGTGAAAAATGAAAATAAAATCATCGCTCATATTGCGGTAGTATTAACCTTGCTTATCTTGCTGGCAATGCTGGGCATGCGTTTGCCAAAAGCATTAGATGCTGGCGGCATGAGTCTGGTTAGAACAATCGTTCCAATCGTCACCGGCATCGTAGCTATGGTGGCCTTTGTCAAAAGTTTCATTGACGCTCGTAAAGCCAGAACGGCAGGATAAGAGTCGCGTTTCCAGCAGTCAGGAATCGGAGCGCATTTGCAAAGTTCTGATGGCTGACACTCAATATCAACAAACACGCTATGTTCAAAAAAATGACACTGCTATCAATTGTAGTCTTGTTGCTGTTGCAATGCAGACCTGTTGTAAACAAAACAATAACAGACGTAAACTGGGACCTTTCGAACCCGGAGTTGCAGCGCTTACTTACCTTGCAAGACAAGCAAGAAACCGATAGTTTACTTGGCTATTTTTCTCATAATGATCCAACCTATCGTTATGCTGCAGCTCTTGCTTTTGCTTCTATTCGTGATAAAAAAGCGATTGATAACTTAGCTACTTTGCTAACAGATGAAGTGATGGATGTACGCATTGCCGCAGCTTATGCTTTAGGCCAAATTGGTGATGAAAGAGCAGCACCAATTTTGATACAAGGTTTTAAGCCAGCTGATTCTACCGCAATTTCTGATGCCGTAAGAGGGACTATTCTTGAAGCCATCGGTAAAGTGGGCTCCAACAAAGCACTATACAATTTGGCGACAGTCAGTACTTTCCTGCGAGCTGATACCACCTTATTAGAAGGCCAGGCCAGGGGACTCTATCGATTTGCATTAAAAGGCAACGTAATTCCTGAAGGTACCAGCCGAATGGTTGACTTTATAGCCAGGCGAGGTTATCCGGAAAGTGTCCGACTCATTGCTGCCAACTATTTAGGTCGAGCTCCAAAGCTACAACTTGATAGCATGGCAACGCTTTCTTTGTCCAGAACTCTGGCACAAGACAGTGATCCCAACATCCGCATGGGATTAGCCCTGGCTTTAGGTAAAACCAATTCAGATGTAGCATTAAATGCCTTAACCAACCGGCTTGCTATTGAAAAAGATTACCGCGTCAAATGCAACATATTGAGAGCGCTTGGAAAGTTTGATTATAAAAAAGTAGAACCTACGGTCACGCCTTTTATCGACGATGAAAATTTGAACGTTGCTAAAACAGCTGCTCAGTTTTATTTAAATAATGGTATCGCCCGGAGCGCTAACTCTTATTGGCGAAAAGCAAAAGACACTTCTTTGCCCTGGCAGGTACAAACAACATTGTATCAAGCATCAAATAAGTATATGCCTGCTTACTTTGAAGTAACGAAAGGCCAGCTCAACGGCGAACTGAAAAACCGATTTACTACAGCTTCTAATAATTATGAAAAAGCAGCATTATTATATGCGCTTTCTGAGTATCCATGGAACTATAAATTCATTAAAGATCAAACTTTTGAAGTCAGTGATGTGGTAGTGAGAACAGCTGGAGTAAACGCACTCGCCAATATCGCCCGCAATCCTGGCTTTGTGAAATTTTTTGGATCTTCAGGCTCAAAAAAAGTAAAGCGAGACTTGAGAGATTGTTTTATTGAGGCAATTGAAAAAAGAGATGTAGCCATGATGGCCCTATCTGCAGAAGTTTTGAGAGAACCAGCGTTAGGGTTTATTGATATAGTGGATAGCCTCGACTTTTTAGTAGAAGCTAAAGAAAAACTTTCTCTACCTAAGGAAATGGAAACCTGGCTGGAGGTACAAAAAGCACTGGATTATTTTAAGGGTGACTCAATAAGCGAAGATACTAAAGTGCTTTATAATCATCCCATTGACTGGGAAATGCTAAACGGTTTGCCGGAAGGCGTAAGTGCTGAAATTGAAACATCTAAAGGTTCAATTACTACGAGTTTCTATCCTGAATTAGCTCCCGGGGCGGTCTTGAATTTTGTTCAGTTAGCAAAAAATGGATACTATGATGGCAAAAACTTCCATCGTGTTGTTTCCAATTTTGTGGCACAGGGTGGCTGCTCAAGAGGAGATGGATATGGTAGCTTAGATTATTCTATACGAACAGAATTGCCTATGGCTTATTACAACCGTGAAGGAATGGTTGGTATGGCTCGCTCAGGATATCATACGGAGTGTACTCAGTTTTTTATTACACATTCTCCAACACCTCATTTAGACGGAAAATATACTATTTTTGCGCAAGTTACTGACGGTATGGATGTCGTGCATAAATTGGAGCAAGGCGATAAAATTCGGAAAGTGACAATTCGTTAATTTAGACTGCGTTGCGATCTGACAGCGAAGCGGTCTCACAATAAAGACAAATAAAATGAAAAATACACCATTATCAGAAAAGCACATAGGACTAGGCGCACGTATGGCAGCATTTGCAGGATACAATATGCCCATTTCTTACACCAATATTAAAGAAGAGCACCACTGTATCAGAAATGGAGTAGGTGTTTTTGATGTTTCCCATATGGGAGAATTTATCATTAGAGGAAAACAAGCGGCAGATCTCATCCAAAAAGTAACCTCTAATAACGTGACAAAATTGGAAATAGGAGATGCACAATACTCTTGCCTTCCAAACCATGATGGCGGAATTGTAGATGACTTGTTAGTATATCGTTTGGATGAAGACCAGTGTTCAGAAGGAGAACAGTCTTTCCTTTTAGTGGTCAACGCTTCCAACATCGAAAAGGATTGGAATTGGATCAAACAACATAACACATTTGAAGCAGAGATGTTTGATATCTCTGATCGTACTGGCCTTATCGCGGTACAGGGGCCCAAGGCAACTGCTACCCTCCAAAAATTGACCGAGGTTGATTTGGCGGCTATGAAATATTATACCTTCTCAAAAGGAACCTTTGCAGGATTGGATAATGTCCTGATCTCAGCCACAGGATATACGGGTTCTGGTGGATTTGAATTATATGTACAAACGGATCAGTTGGTGCCACTTTGGGATGCCATTTTTGAAGCTGGTGCTGAATTCGATATCAGGCCGGTTGGTCTTGGAGCGCGGGATACACTGCGCCTGGAAATGGGCTACTGCCTTTATGGTAATGACATCAACGACACCACTTCACCAATTGAAGCTGGTTTAGGTTGGATTACTAAAACGAAAAAAGGGGCATTCAATTCTGTTGAAATATTCCTCAAACAACGAGCAGAAGGCGTTACAAAAAAACTGGTTGGTTTTACCATTGCTGATCGTCGTGTACCGCGCCATGGTTACCCTATCGAGAATGAAGCAGGAGAGGTAATAGGTGAAGTGACATCAGGTACACAATCTCCTTCACTGGACATTCCAATTGGGATGGGCTATGTCAAAACCGAATATGCGACACCCGGCACCACTGTATTGGTCGTTGCAGGAAGCAAGCGCCTCACTGGTACCATAACTAAACTACCTTTCTATAAAGTCAGTGAATAGGCAGAATAACTAAATTAGAAGCCAAATAATACTAAAATCGAGTCAATTGACTCATATAGTGAACAAAAGGGCTCAAATTTTGATTTCATTTTTGGTAGGTGTATTTTCACAAACTATTGAATTTTGGCTGTTAATTATTAATCCTTGATTATTGATTTTCCTCTGCCGCGTAACAAAATGCGTGAAAGGGAAGTTAATAGTTAATAGCCAACGGTCAACAGGAATAGATCGATTCAAAATTTGTAACTATTATGGATGTAAAAGAGGGTAAAGAGAAATTTGTTCAGGCCTGGGGTACCTTGGGTTCACACTGGGGCGTCAACCGGACGATGGCACAAGTACATGCGCTCTTATTGATTACTCCTGGAGCACTTTGTGCGGAAGCGATAATGGAGGAACTGAAAATTTCCAGAGGAAACACAAATATGAATGTTCGCGCCCTGATTGACTGGGGACTGATTTACAAAGAACTGAAGCCGGGGGAACGAAAAGAGTTTTTCATTGCTGAAAAAGACATGTGGGAAGTAATGAAATCAATCATTGCTCAACGAAAGAAAAAAGAACTGGAACCTTTACTAAAGGTTTTGGATGAAATCACAGAAGTGGAAGATCTTTGTCAGGACTCGAGTGAATTTTGTAAAGTGGTTAGTGATATTAAAATGTTTTCTTGTAAAGCCGATTCAGCATTAGAAAAACTAACTAAGGCAGACTCCAACTGGTTTGTGGGCACCTTCCTGAAAATGATCAAATAATTTATGCGAATCAATCCATTCCAAGCTGTATATCCCAACTTTGATTATGTAGCTTCCACAGACACCTTCTTCAGTACCGTAAAAGCCGAATACGCCGGTTACCGAAAAAGTGGTTTTTTTCATAAAACTTCACAAGAAGGTCTATACATCTATCAGATCAGCACCTCTAAAAGATCCTTTATCGGTTTGGTCACCGCTACGGATATTCGGGATTATAATGACGGTAAAATTAAAAAACACGAGAACACGCTGACTTCCAAAGAGCAGCAACAGCTGAACCTGCTGATTAGCCGCAAGGCAATGGTTAAACCTGTTTTGCTGACCTACCCCGGTGTCAAGTCTATCAATAAAATCATCAACACTTACGTTAAAAAAAATAAACCGTTCTATCGCTGTAATATCGCCGGTCAAAAAGAAACGCACAAAATTTGGGAAATAACAGATGGAGCTATCATTCGCGATATTCAGAATCTGTTTAAAAAAGAAGTTCCAAAATCCTACATTGCTGATGGCCACCATCGAACTTCCACTAGCGCACTGTTGTATGATCGCATGAAGAAAAAAGGAAATAAAAAATACGATCAGTTACTGGCTGTTTATTTTCCAATCAACGAATTGGAAGTACACGATTACAACAGGGTAGTGGAAGGGCTGGAAGATTGTACGCTAACTATGTTCATGGTTCGGATAGGACAAATTTTCGATATCGAAATATTAAGCGAAGCTGCCAGACCTGAAAATAAACACGAGATTACCCTTTTCGTTAATCGCGAATGGTACAAACTTACCTGGAAAAAATCAGTCCTCAAAGAATATCAAAAAAAGAAAGTCTTACTCGATGCCAACATGCTGGACGAAAAAGTTTTGCGTGACATCCTCGGCATTACCGATGTAAGAACAGACACCAGAATTACATACGTAGAAGGTCCTAAAGGCCTGGACGCCATTCGCGCTCAGGTAATCAAAAACAGATACCGAATTGGCTTTTGCCTACATCCGGTTGACTTGAAAGACCTGATGAAAATCGCAGACTCCGGCAAAACTATGCCGCCTAAGTCAACCTGGTTTGAACCTCGTGTGAAGAATGGGATGATTATCTTAGAACCTTAAAGATACCGCTTTGCTGTCAGACCACTACATTGTCAGACCGTCATCGGCTTCGCCTCGACTGAGAGATCGCTTCGCTGTCAGACTTCCCGCTAATGTGGCTCTGCCATAGAGTGTTCCCAAAAGTGGAAAGTCTGACAGCCGAAGGCGATCTGAAAGCGCAGCGGTCTTTTCAAAACAAAAAATGTGAGAAAAATAACAGCCAACTACATCTTCCCCATCCACCAAAAGCCCATCAAAGACGGCGTCATCATTATTGATGAGGATTCAGGGGAAATAAAAGCAATGGACCAGCGCAGCAACCACGAAGCAGCTTCACTCGAAAAACATGCCGGCGTAATTGTCCCCGGATTTATCAATACACATTGTCATCTTGAATTGTCGCATATGAAAGGGAAGGTGGCGACGGGCACTTCACTCATTCCATTTATTTCCAGCGTAGTTGCTTTTCGGGCATCTCCTGAAGAAGAAATTCAGGCGGCTATTGCTGCCGCAGATGAAGAGATGTACCGTGAAGGAATTGTCGCAGTAGGTGATATTTCCAATAAAACAGATACTGTGGTGCAGAAGACTAAAAGTAAAATTAATTATTACACTTTCGTGGAAATGTTTGATTTCCTTCAAGCAGGGATGACGGAAGCTGAGTTTACAAAATACAAAGCCGTTTATGAGGCACAGGCGGCTGGTGATGGCAATAAGAAAAGCTGCGTTCCACATGCTCCTTACACGGTTTCCAAAGAACTTTTCCAGCGCATCAATGAAGTCAATACCGACGATGTAACCGTTAGCATCCACAATCAGGAAACACCTGATGAGAATCAACTATTTCTCACCAAAGCAGGTGCCTTTATTGATTTCTACAAAGGCTTTAATATTGACTTGGCGGACTTCAACGCTTCTGGCAAAACCGCTATTCACTACGCCCTCGAAAATATGAACCCAAAAAGCCGAACACTCTTTGTCCACAACACCATGACCAAACCTGCGGATATCGCCGCTGCCCAACAATGGTCCGACAAAGTGTACTGGGCCACCTGCGCCAACGCGAATCTCTACATCGAAAATCGCTTACCCAACTACCAGCATTTCATCGACGCCAATGCCCGTATGACCATCGGCACTGACAGCCTCACTTCTAATTGGCAGCTCTCTGTCTTAGATGAAATGAAAACGATTGCCCGCTACCAGTCTTATCTTTCTTTTGAAACCTTGCTGAAATGGGCTACTTTAAACGGTGCGGAAGCACTGGGCTATGAAGCTACTTTAGGTAGCCTTGAAGTTGGTAAGACGCCGGGCTTGAATTTGTTGAATTTGGAAGATGATTTGGAGTTGCGGGAGGATACGCGTGTGGAAAAACTGGTATAATTTCTTTATGCCTGAAAGAGTTGCAGGTCGTAGGGCGAATGCCCTACTCCATTGATGTAAGCCCGTTGGGGTAACTTGGTTGAGCGACTTATCCTGAATGAGTTGAACTATTGGAGTAGGGCATTCGCCCTACGACTCCTTTCAGGCTTCGCGCTACAAACTTCAGATCGACTCTCCATCAATCTGCTCCAAAAAACCACTACGCTCCGCCTCAAAATCTAAAAAACGATACTGCTCCTCTAGCTCCTCAATCAAACCTAATTGCTTCCGCAAAAAAGCCTGATGCGCCTTTGACGCCACATGAAAAGGGCGATGCCTCGCAGCTTGCAACACCTTTCCCACTTCCTCTAAAATAGCCTTGGTATCACCAGCAAAAAAAGCATCCTGAAAATAATTCCAGATATAGTCAATGGCCTCAACGGAAGGGTGGGCGTAATCACTTTCGTAAAAACGATAATCGCGCAAATCATCCATCATGATTTCATAAGCAGGAAAGTAATGAACAAAAGGAAATGTCTTTTCCAATTCCGCAGCAGCCAGCAACAACGTCGCCTTACTGCGCTGATTTTCAATCAGACCATCACGCAGATGACGAATGGGGCTGACGCTAAGGACGACCTCCAAATCCGGTCGCAGAGCCCGCAATTGTTTCAGTGTTTGGCTTAAAGCCAACACACAACCGGCAACAGAAAGCAATTTCTTGTTGAATTGGTTGCCCGGAAGTTTATGGCAATTAGCGATAATTTTTTCAGTTTTTTTGTACTGAAAAGCAGCGGCAGTTCCTAATGTCAAAATTAGTCGGTCTGTCTTTTGCAGGAATGTACGAGCTATTTTTAGCTGTACATTTATATGGTCTAAAACAGCGGATTTGTCCGATCCTGAAAACTGACCATGATGGTAAAAGCTATGCCAGAGCCCCTGATATTCAAAAAGGGCTTCTGGTAAAAACGGCTCTTTGTCCAACAATAAATTGATCCCCTCACTTATCGAAACCGGATTGTACAAAATTCCAAATGGATTGAGCGAGGAGTCAAACTTATAATTACTAAGATGCCGACCCATATTTTTGGCAAAACAAGAACCGATGCACAAGATGGTTTGTTGATGTGCGATCTGGAACGGGTATGCTATGCTCGATAGTTGTGTTCTGAATTTTGCCATTGAGTCTGCTTGAATGGTTGAAATTAGGATGGATGTTAGATATTGGATGTTATTTTACGTGCGCTTTGCTGCTCCTACGCCAGATCCTACGCCAGCTTCAGCTGGTCGTGACTAACATCTAACATCCAAACAATACTTATTAATCAGTTGCAAATATTTGCTTCACAGTGCGCCTATTTCACACCAAAAGTATTAAATTTCGAATTGAAGAGACTGAAGTTACCTTAACTTTTTGACCAAATACCTATATTACCCGAACGATGAGTTTTCTTAACCGACTATTTGGCCGTAATACCTCCAACAAGGATCAACCTGATATCAGCTTTGGGCGCTATAGTGACGCCTATAAGGATGATGCGCAGTACGATGCCTGGGATAAAGCGATTGAACAGTTTGAAAAAGAAAACTATTTGGATTCCTATCAAACCTTTTTTAGTTATCTAAGAGATGAGAAGGAAGACAATGTGACATTTGAATTGGACAAAGGTGTTCTTACCTTCGAATTTATGCAGGGTTCCAGAAAAATTAAGGGGACAGCAACCAGCAAAAAAGTCGTCGCAAAAGCAAAAATTGTAAAGACCAATAAAAACCTGAAAGTTAATTTTATGCGTCGTTTGCTGGAGCAAAATTATGATTTGAAATACAGTCGGTTCTGTCTTGATACAGATGATCACCTGGCTATTATTTTTGACACATACAGTGTGGACGGTTCTCCCTATAAGTTATATTACGCACTTAAGGAATTAGCAACGAATGCCGACAAACAAGATGACCTGTTGCTGGATGAATTTCGTTCGCTGGATGCCATTGATACCGATCATCTGAAATCGATTCCCATCGCTGAAAAAGAAGCGAAATATAAGTATATCAATCGTGCGATACAAAAGGTCGTGGATGAAGTGAAATCGGATAAGCTGGATGCCAATCAATATCCGGGAGGCATCGCCTATCTACTGCTTGACCTGGTTTATAGATTGGATTTTCTGACAAAGCCAGAAGGGTTCATGATGGAAGCACTGGAACGGATTCACCGTTTATATTTTGCGAATGCAGGGCAGCCATCTCCGGAAAAAAACAGCATACTGCTCAAAGAACTGGAGCAACTGTTGGAAAGACCTAAAGAAGATTATTTTAAAGAAATGTACCAAACTACTTCTACTTTCGGTATTACCACTGCTGTAAATTACAGCCGGGTAGTCAGTTTTATAGAAGGTGAGTTGGGAAATATGTACTGGTATGATGACAACGGCTACGACAAAGTTGCCTGTTCTGTACCCGGATATATCGTTGGCTATTGTTTGTTCAACTATGCGGTGCCCAAGCCTTGTAAAGATTTATTTCAGCTCTATTATCAGATTATGGAGCCGGGCTATTTTCATAATTTGGGTTTTCAACCCTACCGCACCAAAGATGGCACCTTCGATGTAAAGGGTATCAAAAAAGCCATCAAAAAGCTGGCGGATTTATATGGTTCGAAATACGAAGGCTTTGCGCCAAACACCAGTGTGCTTGAATTTAAATCATCAACAGCCTTTGCGATGTCCTATCTAAAAATGATGGAGGTACTCGAAATGACAAAAGTGGACTAATGGAAGCGATCATCGAAAAATATAAAGATATCATCATTCAAATAGCGACGCCGTATTGCACGGGGACGGGTTTCTATTCGTCGGAGCTCAAGGTCATTGTGACCAACGAACATGTGGTGCGGGACAATAAGACCGTGGTGGTAGATGGAACGTCTTTTGAAAAGCAGTTGGTAAAAGTATTGTTTACAGATCCCAAATATGATCTGGCATTTTTAGCACTACCTTTTGGCTCAACTTTTTCGCAGACTGTTTTGGAAACAGAAAAAAAACTCCTTCCAAACGACCACATAGTGGTTATCGGCGAACCTTTTGGTCTAAAGTACATGGCCCGTAAAGGCCGGGTCATCAGTACCAATTATTCCATTGACGATATCGACTATATTGAACATGATGCAGAGTTGCACCCCATCAATAGCGGCGGACCGATGGTAAATGAAGCGGGAGCAATTGTGGCAGTGAACACGTTTATACTAAAAGATGGATTGAACGAAGGCTTTTCGCTTCCAGCAAAATTCCTGAAAGAAGTCTTCACCGACTTTCAAGCCGGAAATGGAAAAACAGGTTGTCGCTGTTACGTCTGCTCGACTCTTGTTTTTGATGATAATTTCAAAAAGAACAGATGCCCGAAATGTAAAAACAAAATTGATATACCTGCACTGGCTGTTGAATATCAACCTGTTGGGATTGCACGTACCGTAGAAGAGCTGTTGATTGAGAATGGTTATCAGATCGCATTGGCGAGAAGAGGGCCAAATAGTTGGGAAATTCATCAGGGATCAGCTTTTATAAATATCTCTTATTACGAGAAGTCTGGCTTAATAATTGGAGATGCATATTTGTGTTCCCTCCCGACGGAAGACACCCAACCCCTATATGAATATTTGCTTCGGCAAAATCATAAAATTGAAAGTCTGACTTTTAGTGTGAAAGGTAATGACGTTGTTCTTTCACTGATGATCTACGACCGTTATTTGAATGATGGCACTGGTCGCAACCTACTGAAGCACCTTTTTGAAGCTGCTGACGATTATGATGATATTTTGATTGAGAAGTATGGTGGAGCCTGGAAGGTTAGGAACAATTGAAATGGCAATTGCATTCGCAATGTTGCCCTATACCGCGCTCTAGAAGGTTTCTTTATAACGCGTTCTAAAAGATACACCTACGCCAGATCCTTCGCCAAGGCTTCGGCTCCTGAGAAAGGCTTCGGTGTACAAGCCGATAAGCATTTTTTCGCGAAGCAAAAGGGATTGCCGAGCTGTGGCGCTGCCGAGTTGAATACCCAAAAAGTCCCTAAAAACAAAGAAAAAAAGAACAAAAAACGAGCATATTATTAAACAACTTCAGTTGATGAATGCTTCCAAAAGAGAAGATTCTGTTTGATAAAGTAATCTTTATTTGAGATATTTAACTGTTTTTTTAATAGCGCTTTAGGAGGATATTCGAAATATTTTGGAGGAAGGCAGCGTTTATTACCAGTCAGGTATCTTGTTAAAAAATATAATTAATTGCAGAATAGAGGACATTTCTCCTTTCATTGATTGCAAATTTTGATTATCTTTATCATTCTTATAATCCAAGGTTATTCTTGTGCATTCATAAAATATATTCACCGATTCAATTCAAATTAGTTGATATGAAAAAAATTAAACATTTATTAATTATTGTATTTGCAGTTCTGGGGTCCGCTACTATAAGTGCACAGGATATCCATTTTTCTCAGTTCTATTTATCTCCGTTAAACTTGAATCCTGCTATGACAGGTGTGATGAACTGTAACGTGAGATTGGTGGCCAACTACAGAAATCAATGGTCGAGCGTACTAAAATCACGCGCTTACAATACCTACTCTGTAAGTTACGATCAACGTATTCCAGTAGGTCGAAATGACTACTTCGGAATTGGTGGTTCATTCTTTGGTGATAAAGCCGGTGAGTCTGAATTTGCCACGTTACAAGGTAAATTATCCCTTTCTTACGCTAAGAAAATGGGTGGTTACCGTCAAAAAGCACATTATTTGGTTATGGGAGCTGACGCTGGCGTCAACCAGCGTAGCGTCAATTTCAACGCACTTAGATGGGGTTTACAGCATGATGGCGATGGTGGGTTTAATCCTGACGCAGATCCTATGGAAGGTAATCTAAACCGTCCAAACTTCCTTTTTGCTGATATCTCAGCCGGTTTACTTTGGTTTACTGTATTTGATGATGACAACAGTTTCTTCATAGGAGGTGCTTACCATCACTTAAACAGAGCGAACCAGTCTTTCGCAGATGCTGAATCTGAGCCATTATATAGCAGGTTTACGATCCATGCAGGTGGTGAGTTCATGGTAGGAAGCCGTGTAGGTTTGGTACCAGGTGTTATTAGCATGTTTCAGGGACCTTCTTTCGAGTTGAACACAGGAACAAGCCTGAAATTCTTATTGAGTGGTTCTCGTCGTAGCTACCAGGCAGTACAGTTTGGAGCATTCATGCGTATCTCAAATCACTTCCAAAAGAGTGTAACGACAGATGCATTGATTCTTAACACTCGTTTTGACTACAATGATTTCTCTATCGGATTCAGTTATGATATTAACGTGTCTAGCTTACGTCCGGCTTCTAACTCAAATGGTGCATTCGAATTTGCACTGGTAAAGAAAATTTGTGGACCGGAGAAGAGGGGCCTATATTGTCCTAACTTCTAAAATAGCTTCTTTCGAAGTTACTATGGTAAAGCTAAGCGCTTGAAATAGTTAAAGTTTACCTGCTAAAAAGCCCTGTTGGATAAGACTCCAACAGGGCTTTTTTAGGATTTTTCCCTTGGAATCAGTGATGAAATCAACTCTATAAGTTAATTGGGCTATAGTTTTGGATATCAGGCTTTTGAAAGTTTGTTGAAAAAAAGTAAGAAAATAGTATCTTTGTTATCACTGATTACATAAGCGTTTTGTTTAATAACATGGAGTAAGGGCACTTTTCTATAGATATTATAACTATTCCAATATTGTAATTAGGAACACACAACATAGAGAAACACTATAAATCGGAGTTTTTTAGAGAGCTTCAACGAAAAGAGAATGGCTTCATTCAATTAGACCAATCTCTTTAAGAATCGGTTTATTAATTTTTAAATTTAAAAAAATGTTTGGATCAAAGAAGAAATTAGGAGAGACTCCTGCTAAGCAGGCAAATTTACCAGGAACACATTCTTTAAATACATTAGTTCATGGTACAGTCGTAGAGGGAGCCATCAAAGCTGAAAATGACATCAGAGTTGATGGTGTGATCAAAGGCTCATTAACTTGCAACGCTAAAGTGATTATTGGACCAACTGGTCAGATTGAAGGGGAAGTACGTTGCGTAAATGCTGTGATTGAGGGTTCTTTTGATGGAACACTCACCGTAGCAGAATCACTAAACGTTCGCGAAACCGCGAAAATCAATGGTGATGTAAAAACAAATAAACTAATCGTACAATCTGGGGCTGTGTTTAATGTTGCTTGTAAAATGGGCAACCAAGCAGGCTCAGGTTCATATTCTAATTCATTAAAAGGAACAAAGACAGGTGACTCAGCCGGAAAAGCGCAAAACGCAGGGACCAAAAAAGAAGCAGCAGTATAACGCCGCTCTAAAGTACTCTGGTATGGGAATGCAAATGCTGGTTGCTATCGGCCTTGGCGTTTTCATTGGAGGAAAACTGGATGCTCATTTCCAAACAGAGCAACCTTTATTCACAGCCTTATTGGCCGTGGTCTTTTTGGGTGCTATTATGTACACCGTTCTTAAAGATTTAATGAAGAATTAGATGAGCGAACGTAGTTTGAGTTTCCATTCCCAATTAGGAATACTTACCATAATCTTCTCCGTCTTGGCTCTGATCACAGGTTTTATTCCTGTGCTGGCGCCGTATGCGACTATCTTTTGGCTGAGCATCGCACTTTATGTTATCTTTAGTTTGGTGGTACACTTCTTTGCGAAAAAAGCGGCAATGAGTTCCAATAAATTAGCTTTTACAAATGTAACGATCGGCTCCATGGCCGGAAAGCTTTTCCTTTCCATTTTTCTAATCGTCCTTTACAAAAAGCTGGCTGCTCCGGCAGATGATTTCTTTGTCGTTCCTTTTCTATTGGTCTACCTTTGTTATACCATTTTCGAAACCAACTTCATGATGAAGCTAAGTCGAATAGATAAAAACGAGTCAGGTAAATAGCAAAAATGAAATTTTAGATTTTAAAGAAATGAAATTTAAGATTCAAAGTAACTGTTCAGTTACTTTACTATTAGCTGTTGGCTTCCCTCAATCGCGAGTAAATCGCGTTAGAAGGAAGCCAACAGCCAACAGCTAAAAGCCAACAGCTGAATAGTTACGATTCAAATAAAATGAAATTTAAGAACCAATAAAAAATGAAATTTAATTGCATAGTTAACGAGGATTTTGAATTTGAGTTTGAAGACAGCGAAACTCAAAACTGGGATATCACTCCAATGGGTGATCAGCAGTTTCATGTCTTGAATGGTCACCAGGCTGCTAAAGCAAAAGTGCTGGAAGCTGATTTTGACGCCAAGTCAATCACGGTGGAAGTCAATGGCAACCAATATCAGGTTCAAATAAAAGATGAGTACGACCAACTGGTAAAGAAGTTAGGACTATCTGCTACCGCTGGCAATAAAATGAAAGATCTAAAAGCCCCAATGCCTGGTTTGGTGCTGGATGTTATGGTAGAAGTTGGTCAGCAAATTAATAAAGGGGACAGTCTCCTTATCCTTGAAGCCATGAAGATGGAAAATGTGATTAAGTCAGCGGGAGATGGGATTGTAAAATCTATTCTGGTCGCCAAAGGGAAGTCGGTGGATAAGGGAGAGGTGTTGCTGGAGATGGAGTAGTGGAATTAGAATTGGAATGCGAATTGGAATTGGAATACCCTTGGTTCGCGATTCAATAACAAAAGCGTTTTAGACTCTGTCTAAAACGCTTTTGTTATCTTAGTAAAGAGCCTATTTGAGAATCGCAAATCAAGGGCATTCACATTCTAATTCCAATTCGCATTCCAATTTCTCTACTGATAATTCTCCTCAAAGAACTCCTGGTAGCCGTCCAAAGATTTTTGTTTCAGGATAATCCGGTAGTTGTATTGTGTCACCGGATACATCACATATTGAACACCTTTTGGTAGAAAATCACTTGCGTTAGCGGAGATACCTCCATAGTAAGCCATTGCCTTTTCCTTTGTTTTAAATCGGCGGATAACTAATACAGGTGTTCCATTCTTAGTATCCAGATAAACGTTGGAGATACGCAGTTTGTCGAGCTTGTGGTATTCTCTGTTGTAATCCGAAACGGCATTTTTGGCATCAGATAGTTTGACTTCCTTATCACCAGTAAGAGCTACAATAAAATAATGGAGTTTGTTTTCTTCCATTTTGAAAGCCCCTTTCTTTTTCTGACCCTTTTTGTCTGTCGTTGTTGAAGTGGCCATACCTCCATTAAGCAAGCGGAGAATTTCCTTTGCGCGGGTTTCTTCCGGCGTATCAGGATATTTAGCAACGACTTCTTTCAAGCCTTTGATATAAGCTTCCTTTCCTTCAATATTACCGAGACACATGGCACTCAAGAGTGCAAACTTCGCTTTGTAAATATTTTTAGGACCAAACATGGCAGGAGCTTTTGCAGATTTGTCATAAGCACTTTGATATTTGCCGTCGGTAAAGTCGCTGTAAGTTGCATCGTAATAGTTGGTCAATTTCTCCTCTTCTTTTTTCATCGTAAGTAGGAAGTCAGGATCACTGATCACACGGGCAAAAGTACCTTCCGGATATTTAGCGTTCAACTTATTAAATGCGATTTTGGCTTTAGCCGTTTCACCCAGATCAGTATAAGCAAGATAGAGGTGATAGAGTGCTTCCTCTTCAAATTCAGAATCCGGATAGCGTGTTAAAAGTTCTTCCAGTGTCTCAACCGATTTCAGGCTATTTCCCAAACGGTCACGATAAAGGATACCCAGCTTAAACAAAGCCTCTTCAATTTTTTTGTTGGCTTTTGCTACCTTATCAGGTGTGTCGGGAATGTCCTTGAAAATAACAGCCATGTCTTCGTCCGTCAAAGTAAAGTCGATGACCTCTTCGTCTGCAATGTCACCTTCAAAATCTCCAATTCCCTGACGGGAAGATCGTCTCCAGTTGTCTTCCAGTTTTCGGGAGGAGCCCCATTTCTTTTGAAAATCTCTTGATCCCTTCTTTTTGTTTTTTTCATCGTAGAAAGGGAATGAACTGGCGGTACTTAATGGATTTCTTGGGCCACCAGGTCTGGCAGGAGCAGCTTTTCTAGGATTTAGCTTACCGCCAGCTGGTGAATTTTTGGCCAATAGAGCGGCACGTCTGGCTTCTTCCTGTTGTCTTTTTATCTTTTGGGCCAGGTCCTTTTTATCACCGGGGCTCATGTTAGCTATGTTGAGCACACTATCCTGAAAGGTAATGATTTCAATATTGGCAGCAATGTCCGTTAGGTTGTTGCTGTAGCTAGAAACGGAAGCGTAGCGCTCGTCCGTGTTTGGCAAAACCTGTAAGGTGCTATCGTAGTAACTTTTTGCGTTGACAAAATCCTGGTACTCGAAATAGTATTCAGCAAGGAGCAAGTAAGATTCTGCTTTTTGAGCGGCGTTGCCTGTGTTGTAAATCAGTGATTGTTTAAGATAAGCAATTGCCTGAGGGCGGTCGCCGGATTTCATAGAAATGTTAGACATGGCGTAATAAATCTGATCACGGAAGTCTTCATTTTTAATATCCTTGAGCATCTTTTTTAGCGACTTGATGGTTTCGGGTGCGCTAATTTTTCCGCTTCGGTAGCCATTTTGAGCAAGGTTTAGCCTTGAGCTAAATTCCATGTCGTATGAACGGCTGGCTTTCATGGCCTGGTTGAAATATTCGTAAGCCTGATCGCCTCTGCCAGCCCAGTCGTGTATTTGTGCGAGTATATAGGCATAGCGGGCCTTCTTTTTGCGTTTAGCATTGCTAACAGCAATTTCGAGTGGCTTTACCGCTTCTTCGTATTTCTTTTGCTTCATGAAAAAGTGCGCCCTTACCGGATATATTTCTTTTTTGATATCCTTGAAGGTTTTCGAATCGCTTTCCAATTGATTGAGAATAGCTTCTGCTTCTTCATACGCATCCCGTTGGATGTATACTCTGGCGAGCCATAGCAAACCTTCCTGATGAGCAGGGCGGTGTTTCAAAATATACTTGTCTGGTTTCTCATCGTCTTCCAGCTTTTCAGACTTTTTATTGTCGGATTTGCTTTTAGGAGTAGCTTTCTTTTTTTTGCTGGAAGCTTTTTTCTTCTTTTTCTTCTTTTTCTTTTTCTTCTTCTTCCGTTTTCTCTTTTTCTTCTTTTTACGTTTCTTCTTTTTGGAAGAAGCTTTTTTATTGTTTTTCTCTTTTTCTGCCATTGCCTCAGGACTAAACTCCCGAGTCATGTAAATCATCGTCTCTTCTGCAGATTCGTAATCCTGTTTGAGGTATTGTGCTTTACCAGCAAGGAGGTAGCCATCATCGAGCCAATGAGAGGCGGGATGCAGTGTTTTGGCAACCGTTATCTTCTTAATCGCATCATCCAAACCACTGGCAGCAGCAGCAGGATTTTCATTCGCCACATATTTGAAAACAGGGAGAAACTGGTTGAAGTTATCCTGATGCTCCAAGCTGAGTTGCTCAATACTTTCTTCTAAAAGGACATTTGCATTAAAATAGTAATTAAATTCAGTCGTTGTATTTTGGTAAAACTTCTGAAATTTGGAGACATCGCCTTTCTTCTTTTGGGTACTACAGGCTGTGACACCTATCATAAGAAAGAGGATAAACCACACTTTATTTTTAGCGATTAGTCCTGTACTGAAAAATTGTTTAATTTCGCACATAAATCAGTGATCTGATGAAATTGTTAACGCCTAATTCATTAGGAGGGCAACAACTTAATTAAGAGGTTGTTTGAAACGTATCTTCAAACTTGCAGGTAAACCATTGATAACCAATATGTCAGCTATTTGTGTTTCCCGTAGCTACGGCTCCGAAAAAATAAATAAGCTTCATCTTGATCACCAAGCTTTTACCTTCGTTTCTGAACATACTTTTTAAACAACTTCTAAATGATAAAAAAAGAGGGGAATATTCCCCTTGATTATACTTCGCAGCAAGTAAATTGTTTCACAAACATACACTCGGAGAAAGGGCTAATAAATTCGTTTCATTTCCTGATTTTTAAGGGAAAGTGTTAAATTTTATCGGCAAATTCTCTCAGGCTCAAAACCTAGTTGAGGAAGCTTTAAATAATAACTTAAAGATTGCAAAGTTATTTTAATTTCTCCAACATTTAGTAACAACAAAAAATTTACTTCTTTGTACGATTAGGTACTCGTAAATCTTTGTTTATTTAGCAAAATTTTAGTTCAAAGGGCAGGACTGACGGATTGCGAACTGAGCGCTATTCAATCATCCTGCCTGGCGGCTCGACAGGTTCAAAATTGCGGCTATGCCGCACTGTGTAATACTTAAGGTGCTTAGCATTATGGAAAATAAAGAGGAAAGATCTTGGTTTGAAAACCTTCGTCAAACGTACCGTCTGGGCGTGATGAACAGTGAGACCTTTGAAGAAGTCGGTTCTTATAAACTATCCTTACTCAATCTTTACATCATTCTTAGTGGAATAGCTGTAGCTGTGGCTATTTTGGTGACTGTTATCATCGTTCTAACACCTGTGAAGCGCTATATTCCGGGCTACGGAGATGTGAAGCAACAAGCTGAATTAATCGAACTTAACCATAAAATTGACGATTTAGAGCAAAGTTTGAAGTCTCATGAGGCTTATACTGATAATTTCCGACGAATGCTGATCGGAGAGCCCACTGAGGATACGCATCCTGAAGAAGGAGAAACAGAGGAAATGCCAGATAGTTTGCTCAATGTGGAGCGGATCCGGGAAGATGAGCTACTTCGTAAGGAAATTGCTAATGACCGATTGCTTCATGAGCAGGAATTGCTGAGTAAAACGGCCAATTTCATCCCAAAAGAGATGCCTTTGGAGCAAATGTACTTTATTCCTCCTGTCACCGGAATTATTAGCGAAAGCTATGCAATTGATAAAAAACATCTGGGCGTAGACGTAATGGCTCCCAAAAATACTCCGATAAAAGCGGCTCTGGATGGTTATGTCTTTGTTTCAGACTGGACGCTGGAAACAGGGAACACCCTCGGAATTCAACACGCCAATAATATTATCACCTTTTATAAACACAATTCTGCTCTGCTCAAAAAGGCAGGCGATTCCGTAAAAGCAGGAGAAGCAGTTGCTATAATCGGTAATTCAGGCACACTTTCGACTGGTCCACACCTTCATTTTGAAATTTGGTACCGCGGCAAACACGTGAATCCGGAAGATTTTATCAATTTTAATTGATTGCTGAATGCTGAATGTCCATACGATCGCTACGTATTACGTGATCCTGCATCCTGCATGCTTTTGCCAATTCACGGGAATCATTGTGTGTAAATTACACTATGACTAAATTAAATTGGCCTTTTACCTCTAAATGTTATAAGTTTGTAGCTTCTTTATCTAACTAATTTGAAAAAAAATAAACATGGCTAAGGAATTACGTGAATCATTTAACGAAAAAGGGGAGGCGCTAAGTCCAATTCTTCCGGAGGATGTTAAAAATTATCTCATTGATATCGATGGGACAGTTTGTGATGATGTTCCCAATGAAGAACCAGAGCGAATGATTACAGTTTTACCTTATCCAGATGCGCTTAAGATGTGTAATAAGTGGTTTGATGAAGGTCATATCATTACGTTCTTTACTTCTCGAACAGAGGAACACCGGGAAGTAACGGAAGCTTGGTTTGCTCAACACAACTTCAAATACCACGGTCTTTTGATGAATAAACCACGGGGGGGTAACTATCACTGGATTGATAACCATATCGTAAAGGCTACTCGCTTTAAAGGTAAGTTTACGGACTTGGTTGTTAAGACTAAGAAGATTGAGGTGTTTAAGAGATAGTTGGAAGTAGGAAGTAGGAAGTTGGAAGTTGGAAGCTTCACTCAATAGGTAGAGCCCGCTAGCGTAAACTTACGTTAGCGGGCTCTTACGTTTGAGTGAAGCTTCCCGCGCGATGGGACACGAATTTGACGGACCAAACGGATCTTCGCGGATTTCCCTCAATTGTGCTAGTTTTTGCGTTCGCAAAAAAAATCCGTCCTTATTCGTTCAATTCATCAAATCCGTATCCCATTACGTTAATGGGGTCTTACGTTCGAGTAAAGCTTCCCACTTCCCACTTCCAACTTCCCACTTCCCACTTCCCACTTCCCACTTCCCACTTCCCACTTCCCACTTCCCCCTTCCCACCACCCCTCCACTCCCCACTCTGCATCACATCCCGCACAGCCCCCCCCACCCCCGAATCCCCAACCCAAAACCCCCA
>Ga0114957_1000974_pt1 | contig 34098 bp, 31 predicted proteins | sample BantaG_FD_87175 | JGI IMG/M metagenome (GOLD analysis project Ga0114957, IMG submission 87175) | Marine algal microbial communities from Bantry Bay, Ireland - BantryBay_4 metaG | ecosystem: Host-associated > Algae > Red algae > Unclassified | place: Bantry Bay, Ireland | collected 2014-11-21
ATATAAAAAACTTTGACTTTATAACCAGTGTTCATTTAAATAGTTCAAACAAGGTAAGTAAAAATGACAAAAAAAATGTAGCCTAATTAAAAAAAACGACATCTTTCCTGAAATCTACCGAAACCTTCGTCTACTCGACTTTTCTAAAGCCCCAAAACTAGATGCTATTTTCATCAGTACTCTCACTTTTAAGAATGACCTTAGTGGTAAAATACTTCTTAAGTTATTTGATCACCACGCCCAAAATGGCACTCAAGTTAGGATTTTAGTTTCTAATATAATCGGCAAAAAGAAAGACAACTTTGCTCTTCAGCAGTTTCAAGACAAATATCACAATGTACAATTCAAGCGACTGATAGTTAAAGAACCCACAGCAAAGGAATCACTAAAGAAACTCATTAACCCAAGGCACCGAGTTAACCATATTAAATTTTTTGCTACTTATTCCAAATCTAATCCTAAAAATAATCAAGCTATATTAGGTGGTCGCAATTTAACAAATATTTACTTTTTTAAGGAATTACCTTTCGGCAATGACAACACTCACTATGCTGATTTTGAATATAAAATAAATTCTACTGAGGTTGTTAACTCTTTAGTTCATCAGTACTTAAATTTTTGGTCTCATTACGAACCTTCATTTTATGTTATCCCTTCTCACAAACACCAATACACTACTGGGCCAGTGGTCGAATATGACCCTAACCATATATACATAAAAAACCAAATTAGCTACCCAACAATTTCTCAGTCTGAATTAGAAACTGACTTTACTAAGCTTTTTGACTCAGCAACTAAAACCGTAACTATAATTACTCCTTACCTTCACCTTACATCAAAGCTCTCTAAGAGTATTTTCAGGGCTATAGAGCGCGGAGTAAAAATAAAAATTTTAACAAATATCATTTTAAACGGTGAAACATTTGGTGGTATTTTGTCTTCAATCAATGGTAAAAGCGCAAATCAGTTGTTTAAAAATATATCTCTTTATGAGTACAATAAAGTTGATAACTTGTTACATGCTAAAATAATATTAATAGATGGAGAACTAACAATTTTAGGGTCTGTTAACCTTAATCAAAGGTCATTTTTTCATGATACCGAAAATATAAGTTATATTTTATCACGAGAATATCATGACGAAGTAAATAAAATCGCAAAAGAGCACTTCTTTAGTGAAAGTGAATTAATTAATAGCAAAATAAAGCCTAATATATTTCATAGATTTTTAATTAGCTTAATCCCTGATGTTTTTTAAATCTGACTGGTAATTTTTTATTATCCCAACTTATACCAGTCCCATTAAATAATGCCCTAAATTACTCACCATTTTCATTCATTTTTAAATTTTGTTCAGATCAAGAAATCCTCTGCTTAGCTTTACTAGGCTTGCGGTTTTTTTCTGGTCACAAAAATTAAACCTAAATAAAACTGAAGACTAATTTAGGGCATTATTTATTGGGATTGGTATTATGTCTCATATTGAGACCTCAAAATAATCTATAACCTCAATACCCATTTCAATTCGCCTCAGGATAAATTGTTCTAATATTGGCTTGTTTTGAGCCACCTTTGTAGCTACACTTATTACTAAGGGGATATCTTATGAATACTATTTATGCTTTTATTGCTGTGATCTTATTTTCTTTTAGTGCCCAGGCTAAAAGTTTTTCTAGCCCTTTCCTTAACTTTGATTTAGCACCTGGCTGGACCTGTCAAAATTTTTCAGGCACATGGAACTGTAAAAACTCAAGTGCTTCTAAGCATAAAGCATTTATCGCCGTCACTGCCAAAAAAGCTCGTCTTGGTACAACCCTAACCACATATAAAAATAAATTACTAAAGCCATTCTCCAGAACTTGGAACGGCAAAGTAGTTAACTCTAAACCACAAAGTGCAGAGGAAGTGAGCATACGTGGTCAAAAATGGATCCAATCAACTCATATTGATGGCGAAATACCAAATAGTATGACCAAATATTTAATTACTGTAAAAAATGGCTTATCTATCTTAGTTACCTTTTCAGCGCATAACGATGATTACCCAATTCTGTCCAATGATTTTATGCGCTCAATTGAGTCATTAAAACTCAATCCGAAATTAAGTCCTAAAATGGCAGCACCCAACAATCAAACTAATATTGCTAATAATAACTTAGATACTGGTAATGAGCTGGATGATATTTTCGATACGGACCCAACTCAAACTAAAGGCTCTGGTAAGTTAACAATTGGCTCTTTAAAAAAGCTTGGAGCAATAGCTTTATTAATTATTGCCGCTCTATTATTTCTTATTTCAAGAAGAAAAAAGAAAGTTTAGTTACGAACTCTAATTTTTAATTAATTCCATGATTAATTTCATTATTTTTAGGCGACGAATCCTGCCCCTATCCATTTCCCAAGAAACACTGAGTGCGCCATGAGCATATGCAAACTTTAGCACTCGATCAACAGACTGATTTATATTGGCCGCAAATTCATTGGCATAAAGCAATATGCGCTCCTTGTTATTTACGACCTCAGAACTTTTATCTGGGTTGTAAAAGCAATTCGCATAATCATAGGCTTTTTCACCCCACAAACCCTTAGGGTCTATAACTACCCACTCCCCACTACCTCTTTGCATAATATTATTATGATGAATATCACCATGAAGTAAAACTTCATCCTTAGGATTAGCTAATAACTCCATTGCTATTTCATAGCCACGAGTAATATAGCTAGGACAGTCTAGCTCACCACTAGCTCTAGTTATTAATGATTTAAAACTATCTTTTAAGTTCATAATATTTTTATTAGAACTAACTTCAGTGATATGAATTTTATTTAAAGTATTACAAATTATTTCAGGAACTAACTTATCATTACCTGACAGTACAAGATTTTCTAGGTCCCCACCTGGAATAAACTCTAATAGATGGGCTCCTTCATCGTAACTAATTAGTCGCACTGAGCCTTGAGTCCAAAGGCTTAAAGCAATGGCGCCAGGAGCCTCATAAATTTTACCAATTTCTGTAAGTTGCTTTAGAATTACCGGCTGCTCATTGTAATTTGCTTTATAAATATTTGAAGTCTTAGTTTGAACAACTAACTATAAGCCTTTGAGCTGCCATATATTTTTATAGTATTCTAAGCTTTGCGGACTCATAACCGGATAAGACCTAAACCATCACAAATAATTGGACTAGGTGGGTTTGTCCACAAACTGAGCACATAACCACCGCCACCTGAGCCAGTAGGTTTTACAGCCATAGCTCCATTTTTAGTTAACTCATGCATATGAAGCTTTAGTGAACCATGCACCAATCCCCACTGAGTAAAGGCGCCACTAGCTAAATCAATTGATTGGGCCAGTCGCTCGTTGCCTTTATTTTTATCTTTCAAAGCCAGACCTTCAATAGCCATTTCAACTGAAGAGATCATTAGACGATCAATTTTTTTTCCAACGTCTGGTGTTTTTTCAAGCAGTAATTTTACCTTTGAAATACAGCTTGCTGTAGCCCCTTTTTGACCACAGTCACTAATATACCAATTCGGCTGCCAACCTATTTTTAATTCTTTTTGTTCACCAGATTTATAAAATAAACAGCCTTCTTCAGACATAGCTCCAACTATATCTACACCGCTACTTTCTCCGTGGATAATATGCTCGATTTCTTTTGATGCCGAAAAAATATTTTTTTTATCTAGCCAACCTAAATACTCAAACCAGCTCATGAGTGCCACACAAAGTGCTGACGAAGAGCCTAAACCTCCACCAATAGGTATCTGGGCATCGATAGTTAACTCACCCTTTAAGTCAGACCTTTTTTTATTTACCATATTCAAAGCTTTTTCCACTATACCCCAGAAAAACATTTCCATGGCATCTTGAGAGGAGTTAAGCTTTATTGTTAATTCACTCTCTGTGTTTAAATAACTAAATTGTATAAAGTATTTTTTAAATGGAAATACTAAGGCTGGCCCGCCGCGAAGAACTGTATGCTCACCTGCTAATATCCACTTAGCGTAAGATTTTTTAGTGTAGTCCATATCTATAAAACCTTAAAATCCCCAAAGTAAGTTTCCATAATTTCTTCACAAAAACTCTTTTGGTCCTCTCTAAATAAAAAATGAACATTAGGACCTGCATCCATAGTAACTAGTGGCCCGTCTGAATGTTGTTCCCATACAGACCTTATTATATTAAGGCAATCAATTGTTTTGCCATTCATATAACCAAAGTTGGGCTTAGAGGTTTCAAATAAGGCATGCATATCCCAAAATTCGGACCATATAACTTGGTAAGCCTCTTTCCAATTCTTATTAATTAAAGCTTGAGATAATTTTTGCAAGCGCATCTCAGCTCTCTCGGGCCTTCCTGGAAATAAAGAGCTCCCGGCCACTAATTTATGTGCTTGGCTCGAAGATATTTTTTTTTCTCCAGACTCAACAACTATCACTTTATGAAGTAAATTATTATAAGGGAAATTTTTCTTTTTAATTTCACCATCTTTCCAAATTACCCAGCCATTTTCCAAAGACCTACAAGATGAACCGGAACCTTTTGAACTAATTTCCCCAAGCTCACTAGATGTGTATTCTTTGCCACCGTTTTTTAATGATAACTCATAGGCTGCTTTTGTTAAAGCTGAAAAGCTTGATGCCGAACTGGCAAGCCCACAGCCATAAGGAAAATTATTAGCTGATTTAACAACGTAATAACCATCAATGCTAAATTTATCTTTTAAGTAAGTCCAAAAATTTAAAAATCTATCTACTGAACTTTTAGATAAATTCATAGAGTATTCACTTGTAAGAGGTGCCCAGCTATCAGCGCCGATATTTGAAACTTCAAGCTCAATATAAGTTCTTAAATGATCAATAGACCAAGAAAGTGATGAGTTCGTAGGTATATTGTTTACTGTGTCTGTTTTACCCATATATTTAATCAATGCAATATTAGAAGGAGAACTTACTTTTATCATAGACTTCCCTCTTTACTATCTATTGAACTAGTATCAATACTCATTCCAGAACTAAATTTATTTCCACTAAAAACTACATCTAAACTGCAAGATTTAAAATACTTTTTCACTCTCTTAGTGTCATTAATATCATGTATTGCTAAAATTGTATCGGCTCCGGCAGCTCCGCAGGCCTTCACAGCATGAAAACAAGTGGTTTTTTTTTTTATTTTAGAAACTAAATGCCTAGATTCCTCACAGACTAAATTTAAATTTATTAATTCTTCATAATACAAGTTCACATAATCAAAAAAATTCGCTTTATCTTTACTTTTAAAACTCTGGACGGCATTAGCACTAATTTTTTCAAGCTGTGATAAATCTTTTAATTTAACATTCTTTAAATGCTCATGGGTTTTAATATTATTGCCTGTTCTAACTATGGTTACTGCAATATCTTCAAAGGCCCAGTCCAAAGGCTCAATTGATTTATTTTTAATATTAATAGAGCAAACTTGACCATTAAACTGAGAAATAACATCGTAGCCACTTTGCTTAGCATCACTATAAAAAAATAATTTCTCCCTAAAGTCCATTGAGTTAAAAAGTGGCTTTTTATCTAATATTTTTTTAAAAGCAACCAGCCCACTAAATCTCGCTCCAGAGGCGCCAAAGCCACCCTTTTCATGGTGGGGATCATCAAATGTAAAATTATACTTATTAAAAAGATCTATATTTTGCGAATAAAATTTGCCACTAGGGCTATTTTTATGAAAAATATTTCTATTTTCAGACCCCTTAGTTTCTTCAATTGTATAACTAAACTCCGGACTCGTATTCAGCAATAGAGCAGAACCTTCATTTAAAGCCACATACTCACCTACCAAAAAAGTTTTGCTGGGAATTTTAATTTGTATCACGGCTAAACTTCTAGTCTCATTTCTTTTAATATTTCAGTAGCCTGAGATGGAGATACCCTTTTAGTTTCTTTCAAAACTTTTTCAAGTCTTTCCTGTAAAATTGGTGCCTCACTGTCTTTTGCACCAGCTCCTAAGGCTAAGTTTTTAATATGGAGTTTCATATGGCCCTCAATAATACCTTCCGTAGTTAAGGCTTTTAAAGCTCCTAAATTTTGTATTAAACCCACAGAGGCACAAATTTTAGATAACTCCTCAGCACATTCCACTCCAAGCATTCTTAATGACATTTGCGCCATTGGGTGCAGTTTAGTAACTCCACCAACAATACCTAAAACTAATGGGGCTTCAAATTTACCAACCAGTTTATCATCTTCAATGTTCCAACTGGTGACAGACCTATATTGCCCACTCCTTGCAGCATAGGCATGAACCCCTGCTTCAACAGCGCGCCAATCATTACCTGTGGCGATTAATATTGGATCAATACCATTTAATACGCCCTTATTATTAGTAGCTGCTCTATAAGGGTCTTGTTTAGCAAAAAGTGATGCTTCCACAATTTTACTGGCTAAAGTCATATCAATATTATCAACTTCAACTCGAGCATGAGTAACCTTACTATCTACTAAGTTACTCAAAATACACATGGTAACAGTTTCACCTGTTAATTCTTGGATGGGCCCTTTCAGATATTCACAAACTTGATTTACAATATTGGCACCCATAGCATCACAGGCATCAACTAATACGTGCACAACACCCATAAACTGGCCATCGCCTCGCTCAACTGCGCGAACTATAATATCTGTGACACCACCGCCTCTTCGCACTAAACCATGGGCCACATCACGGTTTACCATATCCATAAAGTTATTTTTTTCTTGTAAGATTACTTTTTTAAATTTGGCATAGTCTGAAACTTTTGCGACCTGAATTTGGCCAATAACTTCTTTACCAACTATATGCGTAGTGATCCTTCCACTATCGCGGACCCACTTTGCTGTTTTACTAGCAGCTGCAATTATTGAAGTTTCTTCCACCGCCATTGGAATAGCATACGCTTTTTTATCGATAACAAAGTTCGTGGCAACACCAATGGGCAACTGAAAATAACCTATTACATTTTCAATAAATTTTTCAGCTAAGGATAAATCCATTTTACAGCCATCAGACAAAAACTTCTTATCCTCAGTGCTCAGTGCACCAAGCTCAATAAGTCGATCTAAGCGTTCCTCAAAATTTAATTTTGAAAAACCACTAAAGTACTGCTTTGCTAAATCTAAATTCTGTTTATCCATTTCCACTTTCCATCTAGTTGATCTAAAGATTCACTTCCTGTACAAAACATGGCAATTTTTAGCTCATGTTCTAATAAATTCATATAATCAATTAATTGTGACTGACCAAGGACAGCAGCCTGTAATATCGGCCTTGCTAAACCAACGGCTTCAGCTCCCATGGAAACAAACTTTGCAATGTCTAAACCTGTTCGCACACCACCAGATGCCCAAACAGAATAATTTGGATCAACTGAAACAGCAGCCATTAATGATGATAAAGTACTCTCACCCCAGTTCGAAAAAGTTTTAGAGGCTGAGCTCGACAGCTGAAATTTTGCACCCTCCTTACCATCAGCTCTTAATCCTTCCACGCGCCCCCAATGGGTGCCGCCAAAACCACTTAAATCCACAGCTTTAACTCCAGAGGACTTTAACTTAAGCAAGGTTCCGGTTGAAAAACCACAGCCAGTTTCTTTGACTACAACTGGTACCGATAACTTTTCACTAATTAGTTTTATTTTATCAAATCCACCTTTGAAATTTGTAGTTCCCTCGGGCTGAATAGCTTCTTGTAATGGATTCAAGTGAATAATTAAGCCAATTGCGTCAATTGATGCTACCAAAGATTCTAAACTTTCAAGGCTGCTCTCAATCGCCTGAGCTATGCCAATATTAGCCAACATTTTTAAATTTGGAAATTTCTTCTTTAGACCAACCCACTCACCAGCGGCTGATTTATCCATTAGCTGTTTTCTTTGAGAGCCAACGGCAAAAAGCCAGTTTTTTTTACTACAGGCAGCAGCGAAAATCTCATTGAGTTTTACACCATCAGCGTGGCCTGCCGTCATTGAAGATACATATATGGGGGTAGAAAAATTATGGCCTAAAATATTTTGTGATATATTAATTTCCGAGAAATTAATATCAGGCAATGCTTCGTGCACCAAAGCAATGGATTGTAATTTATTATTTGAGACATCGACATGGCTGTTTAAACAATGGTTGATATGATCTTTTTTACGTTGCTCAAAATCTATAAGATTTTCTGGTTCCATAAAACCTTTAAGCCCTTTTTAAAATAAAAAAGGTGAGTCACAAACTTGCCACTCACCTTTCATTAATTTTTATACTGGTAAGCTAAGTCTAATTAAAGACCTAATGTCTTAACTAAACTAGTGAACCCTTCAGGATCACGAACAGCCATGTCAGAAATAACTTTACGATCTAACATTAGATCTGACTTATTTAAAGCACCAATCATTCTTGAATAAGTAGTCCCATTCAATCTTGCTGCTGCATTTATTCTTTGTGTCCAAAGTTTTCTGAATTCTCTTTTTTTAGTTTTTCTGTCTCTGTAAGCAAATACTAAGGCACGATCGTTTTTTTCAACTGCCGTGATATAACATTTACTATTTGAACCTCTGTAACCTTCAGCTCTTTTTAAAACTTTATTTCTTCTACGTCTTGCTTTAAAACCGCGTTTTACTCTCATATCTATCTACTCCTTACAGTACTAAAAGTCTTTCGACTTGGTAAGAGTTAGCATCATCAACATAAGTGCCTTGGCCTAATTTACGTTTTAATTTTGAAGAGTGATGCCATAGTCTGTGACGTAAGCCCACTTTGCGTCTTTTCACTTTTCCACTCGGTTTTGCGCGTAAGCGTTTTTTTGCTCCGCTGTGAGTTTTAGTTTTCATTATGTCTCCTAACATCTGAAGAGGCGCGGTCAGCTTTATTGCCAACCCTCTTTGAAGCCCATTTCAGGTAATAAGTAAGGGATATAACTACCTAAATATGCCCCTCTTGTCTAGCGTCAAAATAAATATTTCAATTTCAAATCTAATACATTGACCCTGACAGTGAAGATTTAGACTTACACCCCTATTTAGATTAAGTAATAAGCCATGGAAGGCAAATCTCCGCTATTTTTAAGAACTATCGCTTTAGTCAAAGCCATCCCGAAAGGAAAAGTGGTTTCCTATGGGCAAGTGGCTCAGTTAATTTCTTCACCTGGAAGCGCTAGGTATGTTAGCTATATTTTAAGTTCATCTTCAGGGAAGTATAAACTCCCCTGGCACAGAGTGATTAGTTCAACTGGAAAAATATCACTCCACTTCCATTCAAATTCACAAGCGCGAAAACTTAAAATTGAAGGTGTAGAAATTGAACGAAATAAAGTAGACTTAGAGGTATACTCTTGGAAACCGACAAAAACAGAAGTTAAAAAGATACTAAAAGGGATTCCAAAATTTCGGCCTGGCATTCAAGCTTAAACCATTTGAATATATACCAAAAGACTCAGACATACGGTGCTCGGGCTTCGCCCTCCGCTCCGAACTCGCTTTAGGTATATATTCAAATGGTTTAAGCTTGAAGTCAGTAAATTATATAACTTGAAGCTAGTAGTCCGGCTTTTTTTGACGTAGTTTTTTAGTAGCTGACTTTATCTTTTTCTCTTTTAAGCGACGCTCCTTAGAGCCTCTTGTGGGCCTAGTTTTTTTACGTACTTTGGGTAGATGTGAGGCTTCTTTAAGAAGTTGGATTAGCTTATCGATACAGTTTTGTTTATTCATGTGCTGGCTGCGTGCCTGCTCACTAACAACAATTAACTCACCTGAATTAGTAAGTTTAGATAATAGCTTTTCTTGTAAACGAAATTTAACTTCAGGTTTGATAGATTCAGACTCTAATAGGTTCCAGCGTAGCTGCACTTGTGAGTTAGTTTTATTAACTTTTTGACCACCTGAACCACTAGATTTAACAAAGCTAAATTCAAGTTCATTCTCCGGAATGGATATATCTTTATTAACAAATATCATAACCTTCTTAGTATAACCTAAGTGGGTATAATATTAAAATTATATCGGAGCTTCTAACAATTTATCTAGGTTATTCTGCAGCAGTTGTAGTTTCTACCGCTGTTTCAGCCTTGTCTTCGGCAGCTGCAGCCGCTTTTTCTTTAGCATCAGCTGTTAAAGCCTCCTGCCCGCCAGCAGCTTCGAGCTTTCTTAAACGGTCTTGCTCTTTTTTATAATCCTTAATCTTAGCTGGGTCTGGATTAAATAAAACAAACATTTGGCGACCTTCACGCTTTGGGTTCGTTTCTACAACAGCAATATTATCTAAAAGTTTGATTACTTTTTGCAGAAGCTTTAAACCTTGATCTTGATGCGCCATCTCGCGACCAGAAAACCTTAGGTTAGCTTTTACCTTATTTCCGTCGAGTAAAAATTTTCTGGCATTACGCAACTTCACATTTAAATCATGATCTTCCGTACGTGGTCGAAACTGAACCTCTTTAATAACGACTATGGTTTGTCTTTTTTTAGACTCTTTACTTTTTTTCTGATTTTCATATTTCCACTTACCAAAATCCATAATTTTACAGGTGGGTGGTTTCGCATTTGGAGCTATCTCAATTAAATCTAAACCTCGATCTTCAGCCATTTCTAATGCATCTCTTGAAGTCATCACTCCAACAGCTTTACCTGTTTCATCGATTAAACGAACCTCAGGGGCTACCACATCTTTATTTACTCTATATCCACCATTTTTTTTATGTTGCTTTTGGCCTTTTCTCATTGCAGCGATATGTATTCTCCTTGTTTCTTATTAGGAATCTTTAGTTAATTCTTCAAAAAAAGTTTTTAAATTTTTAGTTTCAATTTCATTTTTTATATTTTTAATAAAATCAACCTTAGGATAACCTTTTTGATTATCACCAGTTAATAACCTTACTGCGACTGTATTATCTGCCACTTCTTGATCACCCACTGTGATCATATAAGGAATTTGCTTCAGCTGTGCTTCGCGGATCTTATATCCAAGTTTTTCATTACGGTCATCATAGTGAACACGAACACCGACCTCTAAAAGCTCAGCTTCTAAATTTTTACAATACTCATCCTGAGCTGACGTAACGTTCATTATTACAACTTGTCTTGGTGATAACCAAGTCGGTAAACGACCAGCTGTATGCTCAAGATAAACACCAATAAAGCGCTCTAAGCTTCCTAAGATAGCTCTATGAATCATCACTGGCTGATGAGCGGAGTTATCTTCACCTACATATTTTAAATCAAAATTATTCGGCATATTGAAATCTAATTGTAATGTCCCTAACTGCCATGGCCTTTTCAAAGCATCCACAAACATAATATCTAGTTTAGGGCCATAAAATGCACCATCACCTTCATTCACTGTGTAATCAAGGCCTAAGTGTTTAAGGGCATCCTCTAGTACACTTTCAGCTTTATCCCAAACTTCATCAGAACCCACGCGCTTTTCAGGGCGCGTAGAGAAGAAAATATTATAATTAGACATACCTAATTTATTATAAACCTCATCCAAAAATGTCATGAATGATTTAATCTCTTCTAGTAACTGATCAAGGCGACAAAAAATATGGGCATCATCTTGGCAAAATGTAGTCACACGAGTTAAGCCATGCAAAGCTCCTGTTTTTTCATTTCGGTGTAATCTGCCAAAGTCAGCAATTCTCCATGGAAGGTCTCTATATGATTTTTTAGTAGCACCATACAACAAACAATGACCCGGACAATTCATAGGCTTAACGGCGAAATCTCTTTCACCCACTTTAGTGGCAAAAATATTTTCTTTGTAATTGGCATCATGTCCGGAACGATCATACAGCTGATTATCAAAGATTTGTGGAGAGATTACTTCGTGGTAGCCATATTTTTTATAACCTGCACGCATATAATTTTGTAATTCATTATAAACTATAGTTCCCTGTTCTGTAAAAAACGGAGCCCCTGGAGCAAATGGGTGATTATAAACTAAGCCTAAATCTTTACTTAATTTCCTGTGGTCACGCTTTTTAGCTTCTTCAAGAATTCTTAAATATTCAGCTAAATCATCTTTAGAATTAAATGCTGTCGCATAAATACGTTGTAACTGAGGGTTATTCTCATCCCCTCTCCAATAAGCACCAGCTGTACTTAAAATTTTAACAGTTTTAATTTGGCCAATTTTTTGTACATGGGGGCCACGACATAAATCAAACCAGTCACCTTGCTTGTATACACTTATTTCTGCATCGCCTAAGTCTTTAATAATTTCAACTTTAAAGTGCTCACCCATTTTTTCAAATGTTTCTATTGCTTTTTCAGTTGGCCAAACTTCTTTAGTTACAACTTGGTTCTTCTTAAGCAAGTGATTTACTTTTTTCTCTAGTTCTTTTAAATTTTCAGGTGTAAATGCAAACGGTGAATCAAAGTCATAAAAGAAACCATTTTCAATTACCGGACCGATCGTTACTTTCACTTCAGGCCATAACTCTTGTACAGCTTGTGCCATTACATGAGCGGCTGAATGTCTAATAACTTCTAAAGACTCTTCACTGCCTTTAGTAATAATTTTTAACTTAGTGTCGTTAGGTAAAGTAGTACGCAGGTCGATCACTTCTTCAGAGCCATTAATTTGTGCTCCTAAAGTATCTTTAGCTAAACGTGAACCAATGCTTTCTGCCACTTGTAAAACAGTGGGTTCAAAATCGAATTCTTTTATCGAATTGTCTGGGAGGTGAATACGAACTTGAGACATTTATTTAATTAATTTCGTATTTCTAAAAATTTGATTCATATAGATTAGTTATTTCCTTGTTAACATAGCACCAGGGCTTAAGGATCCATTATAAGCTAAAAGTAGAGGCATTCTCAAGTCTTTATGGGCTCTTAGCCTAGTTTAGGACGCATGAAGTCAGGATCTAGAGCAATATATCTATATTTGAGCAAGAGTCTTCCCAAAGAGAACATAGCTCAATTATTTTTGGTACAATTATTAATGAGCTATATATGATAATTATGGAACAATTAAAATTTAACTTAGAAGGCAAGGATCTCAGATATGCATATTTTAACTACTATTTTACTTACCACACTTTTTAGTACTTTTGCTTGTGCGTCGACAAACACAACTCCAATACGACAAGTATCATATAAAGATGTAAGAAGAAGCATAAGCACACTTTCACAGGCCACTCCAAGCACTGTTGTTGCCGTATTTGGAACGCCCTATGCAAGTGTGCTCTGTGAAGCAAAAAACGGAAAAGACTCTTATTATGAACTCAGATACCCAACTAAGGCTTCTTCGCATCAAAACATAGATGATAGCTTTACAAACAGTGACGTAGCTCCAATAGAGTGTACACCGCTACGCTTTTACAAAAAAAATTCATACAAATTAGGGTTAGTTCTAACAGACGCTACAAGCACGGTTCCACTGAACTGCCAATACTCTTGTCAAAAAGACAGTTCAAATAATGAAGCTAAAAAAATCTCAATCAAAGAGTTCACAAAAACAATTAATAAGAAATAATTAAATACTCAGTCATGTCTAGGTAAAGTCTGAAATAAAAAAGGCCGCAATAATTGTTGCCTTTTTTGGGTAACTTTTTTTTTACATTTGTGACTTAGTCGATACCTAGGGGCCCACGGAAAGATTTGCTCTTAGCCATTACAAATGCTTTTAAAATGATATCTGCAAACTTACGGCTTGGGATTGTTACTGTTGTTTTTTTCTTTTTCTTTTCAATAGTCACATCAATTTTATCTTTATAAAAATCCAAGATCATTTTGTCATTTTTAGTCATGGTCTTAACTTGTTTGTTAAAGATTTTTAAGTTGGCCTTTTCAGCTTTACATGCGGCCTTATCACCACAATATTTTCTAAAAGCATCTTTCCAGCCCTTTTTAATTTTTTTACCAGGAGCTCTGAAAAAGACATAATGCATTACTACTCTTTTCATAGTGTCTGAACTGACAATTTTAGGGCCGCTAGACTCTTTAGCTTCTAAATAAAGCCCACCAACATAAACTTTTACTGTAATACCAAAATTACTAGCTGTACGAGTTGTCATACCATTTAATAATAATGTTTTTCCGCCGACAGTGATTGAGTCCGCCATTGTTACATCATCTCTAGTTCCGGCAAATGTTTGTAAAGAAAGAAACAAACCAATAATTATACTTAAGCTCAATTTTAACATTTAATTCTCCTAACAGATCTTGTTTATATATTGAATCTCCAGACTTTAGACTAAACGCAAAAACTGAGAATAACAAGACTAAAGTAGAACCCCATTTTTGGTCCCTAAGTTGCAATAAACATTAGTACTAACGTTGTTTAAAAAAACAATCATCTAGGAGAAAAGCATGGGACACCCAATAGAAACTTATGAACCGACCCAGGAAGAAAAGTACGATCATTATATTGAAATGCAGAACCACTGCCCGCTTTGCAACAGTGAACTCAATATAAAAGTGACTTCTTATTTAGAAAATAACACGATCAAAGAAGAGGCTTATTGCGAAAGCTGCAACATTAAAACTCGCAGCAAAGATCACAAATACCACTAGTCATAGTCAAAAATTTAACGCCAAAAAGAGTCAATAATTTGACTCTTTTTTATGTAATGAGTATATCTCAGTCATACTTTTACAGCTATAGAGCGCAAAAGGTCCTTCGGCTACGCCTCTGGATGCCCTTACTCTAAAGTGTGAAGTTAAACTTATTAATTAATGCTCCTGGCGTACTTGAACCACCGATGTAGCGCCTATCATAAGTCATTGTGTTGGGATTAATTTCTGATTCTTTAGTGAAGTCACTTAATTCAGAGCCAAAGCAATTATATAAACTTTCATCAAACCTTAAGTCTTTAATTGGACCTACTATCTCCCCGTCTTCTACCCAAAAGCACGCAAAGCGAGTCATACCAGTGATTTTGGCACTCATGCGGTCACTCCAGTTTAAATAATGTAAGTTAGATAAATAAAGGCCGGTGCCTAGCTCTTTTAAAATGTCTTCATGAGATAAAGATCCAGGTTTTATTACAGGTGAGCGCAGCATCTCGTGATTGTTGGCTTGGTTAGAGGGAACTTCAAACTCAGCCGCTGACTCCGAGGAAACTAATAATGTTTTTAGCTCTCCGTTTTCAATAATATTTAATTTATTTTCACTGACCTCACCTAAACTATTAAACTTTGGCGATAAACCTAACTCAAAATTTTCTTGTAAACTAAGTTTTGGTGAAAGTTTTTCTTTTCCTTCTTTTAGTTTAGCAAAGGCACAGTAACCTTGTTTGAAAGCGGCCATACTCAGAGACCCCCAAGACATTGTGCTCAGTATTTCACTGACAGCGCCCGGAGCTAAGTAAGTTCTGTGTGCACCTGGTTTTACATCAACAACAGGTAAGTCCATCTTCTCAAGTAATTTTTTAGAAGTTTCTATATTGGCTAAATACTTTTTCGTTTCCCAGTTACTACCAGCATAACAGTTTTTAACCGCTTTTTGCTTGGCAGAGTAAAGTGAGTAATCAAAGTAAAAACTATTCGATGTAAACCAATGCTTTAAACCTTTTGAGTTGTAAACCCCTTCGCTCACAGGGCCTGTCACAAAAATACCAGCCATATCTACATCTTGTAATGGTGTAAGCACTTCAGCGGTTACATCTATATTGCTGGCAGCTGCAGTTTCAATAATCTGACAACTGTCAGTGCCCGCTTGTGGCAAAACAATACTTTGGCTTTCAGGTAAATTGTCAGCATCTAAGCGACACTCTTTTAGTAACTCTAAGCACATATTTAAGTCAGTAGATTCATTAAAACTTAGGTTTAAAGATTTAGATATAGATCTCTTATTTTTAATAAAATCGAGTTCAATAGAATTTTGTGAGACATTGGTGGCCTGTCTCAGTTTTGACTTATTAAATCTGTAAAACTGTGTTTCTTCACCACTAAAAGAAATGGTTAAGTGCTCCTCAGATTCGAGTGCATTCACCACTTTTTCACCTAAAGTGTAAAAATACTTTTCTTGTTTTCTAATTTGATCAAATAGTGACATTATTTACCTCCACCAAAAACTTCTATATTAGAAAATAGGGCTGTTGGTACAGCATGCCCCACCCTAATCACTTGATTGGGCTCGCCTTTACCGCAATAAAAACTCCCAGAAATTTCCATAGTACTTTCATCACCTAACATTTTTAAATTCTTCCAAAAGGGTGTGCACTGACCACGGTAGTTAGGGTTTTTAACTACCTTAGTTAATCTCCCATTTTCAATTAATCTTCCGTACTCACAGCCAAACTGAAATTTATCTCGGTAATCATCAATAGACCAAGACTTATTGGCTTTCATTAAAATTCCTTTTTCAGTGGAGCTAATCATATCGTCCATAGTTGAGGTTCCCACTTCCACATTAATATTAGCCATTCGATCAATAGGTGGTCTATTCCAATTTTGCATTCGCGCACACGATACTCCGTCTACACCTAAACGCTCCTGACTTTCTAAACTGCCAATACCTGCTACAAGCTTTCCTTCTTTAATTAAGTACTTTTTTTCAGCCTTAGCGCCTGTGTCGTCAAATTCATAAGAAGCTAGCTCTGAGCTTATTGTTGGGTCAAAAGTTACATTTAATAAGTCTGAACCATACTGCAAACTGCCAAAATCTTCTTTATTTATAAAGCTCCAGCCAGCATAGTTGCGCTCATCACCTAAAATTCTATCTAATTCTAAAGGGTGCCCAATAGACTCATGAACTTGTAAGTACATTTGGTCAGGAGTAATCATTAAATCACGATTTCCTGATGGGCAATTTTCTGCGTTTAAAATTTCTGCAAGCTCTTGTGAGATTTCCATAGACTGTTTTTTTAAACTATCTTTGTTAAAGTACTCGAGGCCAAACTGCCCGACTTGCCCACCGTTAGATCTGGTTTGGTTATCACCCGCAAGTGAGGCTGCCATACTCAAGTCCAAAGTACATTGGGTTAAATTTTGATGGTAATCAGAACCATTGCTACTTAAAAATAAACTTTCAGTTTCAGAAACAATTGTTCTTGCACTTCTACTCATAAGTTGAGTGTCACCACTGACAGTCATAAATTTAGTAGCATTAACAAGGTTATCGGCAATTTCGTATATACTTGAACTATCAAACTTAGTTTTTACAGCACTCGAGTATTTACCAACAGCCCGGGGTCGCTGCTCACCACTAAACTTATATAAATTCCATTTTTCATTCTTCTCGGCCTGCTCAACAGCTTTATCAAAAGCACGTTGAATTGAATCAAAAATTAAATCATTTGTGGCTACAAAAGAAAACTGACCATTAACTAAAACCTCAGCCATCACGCCATTATCATAGCTTTTGTTAATACCATCTAGTTTTTCATCCCTAACAGATAAACTAGTTTGAGTCTGGTTTATATGACGTAAACCCCACCAGTCTGCCTTTACATTTAGTTTTTTAAATATATCACGCATCTAATACACCTTCCTTTTAGTAATTAGGTTAGTCATATAACCAACGCTCACAGCCATTAAACATAAAAGAATAATAACACCAAGAATTGGTATAAACATTAGTAGTTCAAAAATTATAAAACCAACTATTAAGTAAACATATTTAGATTTTTTAGCTGACCCACCACAAAACTTCTCAAAAATTTTATGACCAAGGTGTGCAGAGATTAAACCGTAACCCAATAGACCCATTATATAAAATAAAAATGAATATATAGGTACAATGGAAAGGCCCACAACTGTAACTGCTAACATAAACATTATAAACGGCAGCAAACAAAAATGCACCAAACCAATAAAGCCTTCAAAGGCCCAGTTTTCTTTAGCCACAAATAAGTTTTCATTAATATATGGAACTACTTTAAAGCCTAACCAGAATAAAAATAAAACCTGAATAAACCTTATGACAATCACAACTAGCTTAGCACTTGAGCCAGCAAAATTGGCAAATTCACCTAAATCACCTGAGAAGTTAAAGTTATCAAGCATTCCACTTTTATTACTAGTTACAAAACCACCCTGGTCAACTTGTAAGGTCCCTGAAAGCTCTGTAATTTTATCAGTCACCTTACCATTTGGCCCCACACTGACAGAGCCTTTAACCAAAACCAAAGTTTTCACTTCACCATTAATTTTAACGCTTCCACCAGTAACAATAAGAGTATCAACAATTTCGCCATCAGCAACTTCGAACTCATCGCCTTTATTTACAACTACAAATCCCTTAGTATCAAAAACTTGAATTTGCCCACCATCATCATCAGTGACATCAATATTAACTTTATTTTTGCCTTCATCTACTTTTGTTGAAACTACATTTTTGTGTTTCATTATTGAATTAGTTATTTTAGCTTTTAAATCTTCTAGACTTTCACTTTTTTGGTTAAATGAAATTTTACTCACTTTCTCAGAGCTTGAAAGTATTTTACCGAAAAGCTCATCTTTAATAAGTATTTCTGTTTGCAGAACCTTAAGACCATCAGCTAAGTTTTCATCACCCGATAAATCATTTATTTTTAACTTTCCGTTGCCCCACACAACCTCAACATCCGCACTAGCTATATGAAAACAAAGCACACTTAAAACTATTAATATGAGCCTAATCATATCTTATAACTCCTTAACCCATATTTTTTATCAAAAATAATTAAAGATATAATACAAATCAAAATAAATAACGGAGACAACAGTAAAGCCTTACTGACACTAAACATATCAGTTAAAACACCTAAACTATAATGAAAAATTAAAACTGTTAGAGAGGTCATCGACATCACTTGTGCCATTATTTTTGGTGATTGGTTTTGATAAACCTCAGCAATATAATCCATATTAAGCGCATAGCATGGAGCCATAGTTATCCCGCAAAAAACTAAGAACCAAGGGTCTACAAATAAACCCAGTAAAAAACTAACTACGGAGGCTGAGTGACAAATAATTAAGAGCTTTGCAGCACTTACACCCGGGAAACTAACAAAGGTGAAAAACACTCTGCCAATAAAAAGTAGTAAGAAAAAATAAGTTACATAGTTCGTCGCATTAGCAAGAACCATCGATTTTTCAGTTGTAAGAAGCTGTGTAATTCTGGTGGCAATACTAATTTCAGCGCTGACATAAAAGGCAACAATAATGCAAATTAAAGTTAGTGAACGCATAGAAGTTGCATTTAATTCAAACACATCTTTACTAATAATCTTCATGGCGTAATCTTTTTTCGAATATATAACCATCACGAAAAATAAAAAACCAACAACGGCAAGACCAACTAAAGAAAAATAAAATATAATCTGGTGCCACTCATAACCCTTTTCTAAAGCCCCATGAATTAGAAAAGGAGCTACAACAGAAGCAAAGGCATAAATTGAGTGCAGTCCTGAGAGCCATTTTCTTCTTGTTTTTTCACCAGCTGCTTTTTGAATAGCAACATGCTCAAAAACAGCAGTCACACCAAGGCCAAAGCCAAACATCCCAAGTGAAAGGGCAACATTATTAAATGATGGAGACATGCTAAAAAACAAATAGCCAAAAGCCATTAATACAGTGCCTAAAAATAAACCCTTAATACTAGCTATGGACTGAACAAAGTATTTGGCTAAATAGCTACCAATAAATGAAAACAGCGATGGAACTACAAAAATCATGGAACCCACAGAGCTATTAAGGTCGTATTGCGCTAAAATTTGTGGGTATAAAGGTCCGCGAGAATTATCTAGAAAGCCTAAAACAAACAAACTTAAATATGAACAGCTAATGAGCAACAGGCCTAAACGACTCAGGAATTCCCCTTTTATATGGAAGTTAAAATAGCCTCCAAACATACCCTATTTGTGCTACTCAGTTCAAATTAATCTCAATATTTTAATTTAAATCTTCTTAAATTGATTAGATTTAGATGAGGACTTTTCTCATTTAGCTCACCAAAATCATATAACTGAATCATATCAATTACCTAGAAAGCCTAGTGGGCTATGATTCTCCGCCCTTATTTTTTTTACGTAAATTCTAAAACTCTTTGCAAAATAGTCTTTTTAAACAGTATATTACGCCCATATCTGGGGGCAGAATTTTGGTGGGGACTGATCTTCAACTTTCCGGAAGCACTAACATTTAGGGAAGTCTTATGATCAGGTCTATAGTTCTACTAATTACTCTTTTACCAATCAGCTTTGCAGGCGCTGAAACATCAAGCACCTCTTTTGATGACATACACCGAGCAGTCACAACTAACCTTCGACTAAAAAACACTAAGTCTAAAAAGAAAAAAAGTAACTTTTTTGTTGATTATGCCCGTTACGAAGAAAGAGTATATGGCCGCTCAAATAAATCTGAAATTGGCGACCAAATGGAGTTAGACTTTTCAGCTCGTTGGAACCTTTCTCCGAATACATTTATGAGGTTTGGGTTTGAGGTTGATCCTAATGAAACTGCACTTACCTCAGCCCGAGACTCTAAAGCTCAAAAATTTGATACTTTTTTTAATCACAAAGTAGGTAATTTTACTGTTCAGGCTGAGCTTGAACTAGACACAAATACTAAAAATGAAAAGGCCGACGCAAGTGTAGATTTTGGTGGTATAAGTTTTGGCTTTGATAATGACTCTGAAGGTAGTTTTATATCATACAGCGCTTTTGACGGCGTCTTTGACTTTACCTTTTACCCTTTTAACTTTGATAGCGAAGTGGGTGATGAGTTTAACAGCTGGGATGTAGCTAGGCTTTATTTTATAGACGGCGCCCCTTCTTCAATCAGAAACTCACCTTTTGAAAACGAAGTAATAAAATTTAAAACTATCCCAGGTGGGTCGATTAACTTTAAACCAACCAAAGGTTTAGTATTTACTGTTGGCGGAGGCTTAACTTCTTACCTATACCCTTCTAACCCTAACTTTGATATTAGAACCTCAACAACGTCTAACTCTTGGGAGCGTAGGCAAGATGTTGGTTTTAAAACTGCTGCAGGGTATGCAAATAAAAATTTCCGTATTCGTGGTGAGTATGCCTTTCATGATAAAGACAAAGAGACTGGTTCTTTATTAAAAGCTGCAGGCTCACTAACAAGTGCTGTTTTAATTAATAACTTAATATTAAGTGGTGAGGTGGGAATGTCACAAGCTGGTCGCAGGCCCTACCGCATTAGAAAAGGCGGTGGTTGGTTTGAAGACGAGACTCGATTTAACCCAGTTTATGCAAGCCGCGCCGGCACAGCTCACAAATGGATTGGCCAAACTGACTTTGCTTATATGGCAAAAGTTGGTTACAGATTCAGCAAAAATTTCGTTCCTTATGTTTTTTATAAAGTTCAGGGCGACGACTATATCTTTAGAGATAATGAGTCGGCTCACAAACTTAGAAATTTTGACGATGAGCTTTCTCATGGTGGCTTACAACGCATAGGCTTAGGCGCACAGTTTCAAGCTAAAAACTTCACATTCAGACCTGATATTGAATTTCGTCAGGCCAAAAACGCGGTATTTAGTAAAAGTGCTGGAATACAAGATGACGAATTAAACAGTGGTTACAGAAAAAATGATTTTTTACTATCACTAGTTGTTTCTTATGACTTAAAAGACTCAAGTCTGTGGGGATGGTGGAAAAACCAAGGAGAAGGTAATTATGGCGAAAAGGATCAGTAAATACTTTATAGTTTTAATTCTTAGTTTATGTATTGTATCCTGTTCTGATGACAAACAGTCATCCCAGGCTAATGTTGAAGTGAGTAAAGACTTTGCTCCCGTGTCAAAATCCATTGGCGACCTTCAAGATGAAATATCCAGAAATATAATTTTAGGATCTTCTGATAATCGTAGCAGACAACTTACAAAGTCTTATTTAGTTGATTTAAAAAACTTACTCACCTACTTAACTGCCTACCCAAAAGATAAGGCTCAGCTTTACCGCGCCTTAGAAATTGCCAAAAAGCTTGAAGACCTTCCTTTACCATTATCTGATAGAGCTAGACTCAACCCTATCATTGAAAGCTACAACCAAGCCATTGCTAAACACGCAGCCTCCGTAAATATAGATATTTCTAAGTTTAATTGGAGTCTTTTTACTTATGACTTTAATGATGGCCTAGCTCCTTTTTGGACTGAAGCCTCAAAGGCCACTTGGATAACTACAGATGGTAATGCCGTCAATAGCCAAACCAAAGCCACTGCTAGAGCTTCAAAATTTGACCTTAATAAAGCTTGGCTTGTTACCCCACAACTAGACTTCACTAATATTACTAACCCAGAGCTTCAGCTTCGCCACTCCATTCAAATTAGTAGAGGTGATGAGCCACTAAATACTGCTGAGGTGCTAAGAAATGGATATAAAATATTAGTTACTGATAAATATAATTATGGTGACGAGCTTTTATACCCTAAGCTTAACTGCCCTGAACTCGTAAATTTAGCCTCATTAGCTTCTTTAGCTGACCCAACTGTGTTTGTTGATCTTAGCCAATGTGTTGACGAAACTATTTGGGAAGAGATTGAAGTTGAAAAACCTAAAGGGGACGACTTTCATACTATTACTACAGCCCCAGCTAGTCTTAAAAAGTACGCAGGTAAAAAAAATGTATTCATAGCCTTACTACTTAACTTAGATTCTGCCGGAACAAGAAACATTGGTAAGCATTTTAACAACTGGAGTGTTTACGAGGTTAAAATTCTAGGGTCAGGTGTTTTACCTAAGCCTATAAACAAACCGCCACCTCCTAAATTGCCAGAGCCAATTTTCTTTTACGACTTTCCAAATAGTAACTTAGCACCACTTTTGACTTTCAACACTGACCCTAGTGCTAATAACTGGAGATATGGAACTTTTAAAGACTTCCGTTATGCTTCTATGACCACTGAAAACGGACCAAACACATCCTATACAGCAAATTTAGTACACCCTGAGATTGACCTGACTACTGAAAGTGAAAGTTTATTTTTAAGTATTGATCATTCCGTTAGGCCAGCCGTTGATACTTACGACTTTTGGCAGCGCTTTAAACTAAAAATTTCTACAGATTATATAGAAGGCAATGACCCAAGCACGGCAACATGGACCGAGTTTGAGATTAAAACTAATGATAAAATTAGATATGACGCTTTTAATAAGCTTAGTAAGTACGGAATTGATATTAGTGAGTATGCTAATCAAAAAATTTCACTTAATTTTGAATTCACAGCTGAAGTTAACGATAACCACTTATGGCAAGTGAACCAAATAATGATCACTCTAGACAAAAGGGAAGCTAAGTAATATGCGTAGAGCTAGCTTTACCAACACATCAAGCCAAGTAAAAAGAATTTTAATTCTTTTTACTACCTTATTTTTTACGCTTTCTTGCAGTGAAGATAGCACTCAACAAAGCGAAATTTTAATTACTACTAAAAATAAATGGCAAGGTTCAACTCTTTCTGGAAACCTTATCACCACAGCTATGCGCCAACACTTAGACTTAGACATGGTGTTTTACCCAACAGCTTTTTTATCAGAAGAAAAAGTAGGGGTAATTAAGTTAGGAATGTCAGATAGTGAAATTGAAAGCATTGCAAAAATTTACCCAAATGATGTTAATGATCAATTTTTAGTTGGTACATTAAAAGGTAAAGATATTAAGAGGTTTTTATTTCTACAGTCTGAATCTACTTACCGGGCTGAATTACAAGTGGCTGGCGTAAGATATGACTTCAAATTTGTTGGTGGACAAAATACTGTTGGTAGTATCTCTCGAAAAAACAGAGCCGTACTTGTTGATGATCATGTTTATAGAGTTGCAATTAGTAATACTTTCTTTTTTAGTGGCAAAACAGCACCTGGCTACCTATTTGGCTATGGTTTTAATTTTACTTTTAAAAGGTTTCAAGAAGGCTTTATTTCAGCAAAAGACACTCTTAGGCAATACCTAAAGGGAATGACTGAATTACCACTCATTGAAGCTCCAAGAGCTAGAGTAAGTACGTTTAACTATGGACCTGCTGGAACAAAAAACACTTATGATATTCAAAGTGCTAAACATATATCGCCCTACCGTGGTTATAAAATAACCACTAAAGGTGTGATCACCGTTGTCGGCTATACAGATCGCTACCCAGGTGGATACGAAATATATATTCAAGATACTGATGGTGATGGCAACCCTGTTACTTCCGATGGGTTATTCGTTTACTTAAAAGACCTTCCACCTGAGCTAAAAACTAAAAAGGTTCCACTTGGCGAATCTATATTAAAGCCAGGGCAACTCATTGAAGTCACTGGAACAGTCTATGAAGATCGATTTAATAGTGGCGGAAAAATACAAGATGGTTTAACACGAACTTCTATTCGTGATTTGAGCTCTTTCAAAATAATTGCTGAAGATCAACCAATGCCCGAGGCTATTGTACTTGGACAAAATGGTCGTGAAGTACCTAATCATTATATTTCAACTTATAATGCTAACTTAAACCAAAAACCATTTCTTAATATGAATGATGGTATTGATTTTTGGGAATCTCTTGAGTCCATGCAAATTAAAATTCACAATCCTAAAGTGGTTGGTTTTTCAGGCGGACAAGATAAGTTTCAAGACAAGGGCCCGAAGTCCTATTTAAACTTATATCTTAAGCCAGATGGAGATATTGCCGACCCTAGTGATACCCCTGCCGGTGGTGCCATTATTAATGAAAGTACAAACGATTATAACCCTAATCTAGTTTCTTTGTGGACTCATCACTTGGCTAAGGGTCTTAACATAAAAGCCATATTTAATGTGGGTGACCAGCTTGAAGGAACTATTGAAGGCTTACTGGCCTACGAAAAAAGCTTTTTTAATGGCGGCCATTACGCTTTTATACTTCCTGAAAAACAAGATAGCCTAAAGGCACATCGCCTTAAAAAAATGGCCGAAGCCAGAGCTCGTAGAAAAAGTGATGACAAACGCCCTATTAAACCTGAGGAAATGATAACGCCACAAATCGAGCGCCCTAAAACAACAATTTTACCTACTGATGATCAACTAACTGTTGCCACTTATAATATAGAAAACCTCTCTACTCGTGACAAAGCAAGACTAGAGAAAATGGCCGCGACTGTGAATACAAACTTAGGGTGCCCAGACATATTAACTCTTGTAGAAATTCAAGATTTTAACGGAATAAGCCAAACTGGTGGTTCCGATGCTACAAAAACATTGGATATGTTTATTGAAAATATACCTTTAAATACTCCAGAAGAAGTGGCTGCTATTGGTAACAATGTAGATGAGTTAATTAATAACATTAATATTGATACGGCTGAAGAATTTGAAAAAACCATAAAAAGCCAAACGAAAGACTACAAAATTGCTCAAGCCTGCCTAGAGTCTAAAGTTGAATATAAACACATAAATATTAACCCACGACCAAACTCAGAAGGTGGTCAGCCTGGTGGTAACATTCGTGTATCAATGATCTACAATAGTAAACGCGTTGATTTTTCACCAAACTTTAATAATGATCCATTAGCTGAAATATCTATTAATTCTAAAACGGGAGCATTAAGCCATAATCCAGGCCGAGTATTTCCTAATGATAGTGCTTTTGAGGGCTCACGCAGAAGTCTTATTGCCGAATTTAAATTTAAAGGCGAAAGAGTGTTAGTTATTGGTAATCATTTTAATTCAAAACTAGGCGATGCCTCTTTATGGGGAGCGACTCAACCACCCGTTTTAAGAAGTATTAGAAAAAGAACTAAAATGGCTGACAGAATTAATGATTTTGTTGAGGCCCTAGTAAAAGCTGACAAAAAAGTTAATGTTATTGTGGCCGGTGACTTTAACGCTCATCTTACCGAAAGAGCTATGAAATCTTTAGAAGGTGTGGATTTAAAAAACTTAATATTATTTGACCACCTTGTAGCACCTAACGATCGCTACACAACAAACCACAATGGTAATTCACAGGGGCTTGATTATATTTTAGCGAATAAGAGATTATTAAAGAAAAACCCACTTATTGAAATTCTACACATTAATTCAGATTATATGCATAAACTTTCAGACCATGATCCGTTAGTTTCTGGTTTTACATTCAAGTAACTTGCTTATAACGCGCTTAGCGCAATTAAACATGTCTAAACACTCAAACATACGGTGCTCAGGGCTTCGCCCTTCCGCTCCGAACTCGGTTTAGACATGTTTAATTGCGCTAAGCTTAATAATTAATTTATAAACTTATAACTAAATACAGCTGGCTTAGACCCCAAACCAAACTTTCTATGTACATTTAATACTTTAAAAATAACACTATCTACTGAAAATAAAATTACCTAAAGTTAATAAATAACATTACTTAAACCTCAACTTTCAATTCAACATTAAACTAGGAAAGTTGGCATAGTCTTACTTCTCAGTTAAATATAAATACATCTAAAACGAGTTCGGAGCGAAAGGGCGAAGCCCTGATTGTCTTTTCGTTCCGCCTGGCGGCTTCACTCTCAACATTTTATATATCGTCCGAACATAAGCTTCACTTATTACGGACTAACCGTATGTCTGAGCTTTTAGATGTATTTATATTTAACTGAGAAGTAAGAGCTTATAATTCTGCATTAACTTCCATTACCTCCTGTTTTTCACCCTGTGACTAGACGGAGTTTTGTTCCAACTCTATACTCTCTCTTTTACCACTTGGGAGAGTTTATGGACTTTAATACTTATGAAAAAATGTATAATGACTCTATTACCAACCCGGATGAATTTTGGGCCAAACAAGCTGACAGGCTCAACTGGGATAAAAAGTGGGATAAAGTAAAGAATACTTCTTATAAGAAAAATAATGTTTTTGTGAAGTGGTTTGAAGGCGCCAAACTTAATGTCAGTGTAAATTGTATTGATCGCCATTTGTCCACTAAGGCTAATGACATTGCTTTTTACTGGGAGCCTGATAACCCGGATAGTTCCGCTCGTGCCATTACTTATCAAGAGTTATATAATGAAGTTTGTCAGCTTGCTAATGCTCTACGTGCTCGTGGCGTAAAAAAAGGCGACCGAGTTACAATTTATATGCCCATGATACCTGAGGCCACTTACGCTATGCTTGCCTGCGCCAGGATTGGTGCTGTGCACTCAGTAGTGTTTGCTGGATTTTCTCCTGAGGCATTAGCTGACCGAATTAAAGATGGAACAAGCGATTGTGTGATCACTGCCAATGAAGGCATGCGGGCAGGTAAAACTGTTCCTTTGAAAGCTAATGTTGATGAGGCTTTAAAAAAGTGTGGCGATGTTCATAGTGTATTTGTTGTTCACCATACAGACACTGACGTTCCTATCACTGAAGGTAGAGATATTATCTATGCAGACTTTGTAAATAAGCAGACCAATGACTGCCCACCTGAAATTATGGATGCTGAAGACCCATTATTTATTTTATACACTTCTGGCTCTACGGGAAAACCAAAAGGTGTTTTACACACCACTGCAGGTTACTTACTTTACGCCTCTATTACTCATGAGTATGTTTTTAATTATAAACCAGGCGATGTTTATTGGTGCACAGCCGATGTGGGCTGGGTTACTGGTCACTCTTATATTGTTTATGGGCCTCTTGCTAATGGAGCTACCAGTGTAATTTTTGAGGGAACTCCCACTTACCCTGAACCCTGTAGACATTGGGAGATTGTTGATAAATACAATGTAAATATTTATTACACAGCCCCCACTGCCATTCGTGCCCTTATGGCCTGTGGTAACGAGCCTGTGCAAAAATATAAGCGTAGCAGTTTAAAAGTTTTAGGAACTGTGGGTGAACCCATCAACCCCGAAGCCTGGCATTGGTACAATGAGGTTGTGGGCAAAAAAAACTCACCCATTGTAGATACATGGTGGCAGACTGAAACTGGTGGAATTATGATCACCCCCTTGCCTGGTGTGATGAAACAAAAGCCCGGCTCTGCCACTTTACCCTTTTTCGGTGTTCAACCTCTATTAATGGACAATAAAGGCAATGAAATTATTGGTGAAGGTAGTGGTAATTTATGTATTAAAGACTCATGGCCTGGCCAAATGAGAACTGTATATGGTGACCATGATCGCTTTATGAAAACTTATTTTTCAACCTACGAAAATTACTATTTCACGGGCGATGGCTGTAAGCGCGACGAAGATGGCTACTACTGGATCACTGGTCGAGTTGATGATGTTATTAATGTTTCAGGCCATCGAATGGGAACGGCTGAAGTGGAAAGCTCTCTTGTTAGTCACCCATTTGTCTCTGAATCTGCAGTAGTAGGGTTTCCTCATGATATTAAAGGCCAAGGAATTTATGCCTATGTCACTTTAAATTTAGGCATTGAGCCAAATGAGCAACTAAAAACTGAGCTCGTAGAGTGTGTTCGTAAGCAAATAGGTCCTATTGCAAAGCCTGATCAAATACAGTGGGCCCCGCGCTTACCTAAAACCAGGTCTGGTAAAATTATGCGAAGAATTTTAAGAAAGGTCGCCGCCAATGAGTTCGATAACCTTGGTGATATTTCCACTCTTGCTGACCCCAGCGCTGTAGACGAACTCATTACTAATAGAAACTAATACTAATACCAACTACATCAAATAATGCCCTAAATTATTTAATGGTATTGGTCTAACGTTAAGCCTGACATTCGGGGCACCAGAAACTGGAGCGTCCTGATAGTTTTTCATTTTCTATGGGCGTATGACATTTACGACATAATTGCCCCTCACGGCCATATACTAATAATTTAGTTTGAAAGTAACCTGACTCCCCGCCTGCTTTTTTAAAATCTTTAATTGTTGAGCCCCCAGCTTTAATAGCCTGGCGCAAAACAAGCTTTGAGTGTTTAACAATCAATTTTAGCTCAACGTCATTCACTTTATTTGATGGTCTAAGCGGAGAGACTCCACACTTATGGAGAGTTTCTGCCACATATATATTACCTATACCCAAAACAACAGCCTGATCCATTAGCACACTTTTAATGGGAGCTTTTTTATTTTTTAATTTCTCTTTTAGATATTTAAAATTATAGTTTTTTGAAAGTGGTTCGGCGCCATGCTTTTTGCTTGCAAAGTAGTCTTCTTCATTTTTTGAAAATAACATGACTCCAAAACGTCTTGGGTCATTGTATATTAAACGCTTTTTGTTACTTAATACTAAATCAACATGATCATGTTTTTCTCTTGCATAATCAGAGCCTTTAAGCTTCCAATTGCCAGTCATCCCTAGGTGGTTAATTAAACAACCATGAGTTAAGTCAAATACCAAATACTTAGCCTTTCTGCGCACTTCAATAATTTTGCTACCTGCTAAAATATTTTTTTTAAAACTAACAGGGATTTTATTACGAAGCTGTTTTTTATATATTTTAACATCAACCACTTTTAAGTTTTTAACAATCTTGTTTAAACCGTTTTTAACGGTTTCTACTTCTGGTAGCTCAGGCATTTATTTCCCCAATGATAAACTCAATTTAACCTACATATAAAAAAAGGCACTTACAAGTTATAAGCACCTTAATTGATTCAATAGTTTAGCATGTATTTATAATACATTAAATTTCTATTTAGAGTTTATGCTTACACCACCAACATGACACTGTTTTTCATTACCACTTGGAGTGTATGTGTAATTAGAGCAAAAGCTTTGCACTCTCACACCTATCTTAGTTTTTAAACTTAGTGATACCTTAACTTTTGGCGTAACTACAATTGTTGGCTTGTTTTTTATATGATCTAAAACTACCTCTGACCTCTTCTCAAGGTACATAACAAATACTCTTTCATTTATCTCAACCCCATTCATATCAATTGTTTCAAAATTTTGACAGATAACACTAGTGCCCATGGCGCCGATCTCCCAAATTTTTTCACTATCTCCCATTTTTTCTCATATAATAAAAGTGCCTTTCGAACAAAGGCACTTTTTACTTATCTAATGCAATTTTAATTAAGCGTTAGCTCTTGGTGGCTGGCTAGCTCCTAAGTAAGGGCTTTGTCCTTGTTGCACAATCACATTTTGGCTTGGCGTAGGGCCTTGAATTCCATGAGTAGCCAATGATTTTTTAACAGCTTCTTGGCAACTTACCCACACATTGTAGTAATCTACAGGCTTACAAAATGGACGTGCTTGTAACTGAGTGGCATATTCTGTTAGCTCAGTTACAACTACTTGAGCTGCAGGAGTGTTAGTAACTCCTTCAACACCATTTAGAGCGTCTAACATTACTTTGCGGGCTTGATCAATATCTTGACCACTCCCCACTTTAAAATTCATGTCTACACGTCTCCACTCTTCTTTCGAGTAGTTCTCGATAGGGCCACCAGCTAATGGGCCATTTGGAATATAAATAATTCTATTGTCTAACGTTTTAAGTACTGTAACAAAAAGTGAGATTTCTTGAACTTCACCTTCATAGGTTTGTGCTTTAATTACATCACCCACACCAAAAGGTCTAAAAATTAATAATAAAACACCACCAGCAAAGTTTCCAAGTGAACCTTGTAGCGCCATACCAACAGCTAAACCAGCAGCAGCTAAAATGGCAGCAAAAGAAGTGGTTTCAACACCTAAAATACCAATTACACTAATGACTAGTAATACTTTTAAACAAGTCTCAAAAATGTTTGCAAAAAATGGAGCAAGAGTAGAGTCTACACTTGAATTCAGCATTCTCTTTCTAGCAAAACCAGCGATTTTTCTTATTATAAATGAACCCACCCAATAAGTTACAAGAGCGCCAATTATTTTGGGGCCATAAGACATAGCAAACTCTGTTCCTTTTTCAACAGCTGTAGTCATCCATCCAGTTATTTCCATTATTCCTCCTCATTCAAAGTTATTTAATTTATAAATAATTTATGTTAATTTTATTCTTCAATTATTCAGACTTAATACGTACTGATTTCGTCACACCTTTATTTGCAACGCATGGCGCCGAACTTTGTTTTCATGAGTGATTTCAACAAACTATAAAATGAATTTTTTTGAGCTGAATAATTATTCAAGCCCCCCAAGGGCAATGTCTTAAGGAGATTTGTTTAGTAATTTTATTTAGCTTGTGAGACTGGGGGTAAATTTTACTCAACAAGCTTGCAGGTATGATTAATTCTTAGGCTAAAACTATCTTCGTCACCAAATGAAAAATATTGATCAACATAAATTGTATTTGAATTACCATCTTTAACATAGAACTTTAAAGCTTCAACTTGCACAGAACCAGTATCATTGTTGGTAAATTCTTGATAAAAGTGATAAGTTACTTTTTCCGATACATCTTGATGTATATGTACCAGTTACATCTGATCGAGTTAATGGGTGACTAATATCATCGGCTAAATATTTTTGCCCATTAATTTGGAACTGCCAAACATTGTTTTTAACTTTTTGACCAATTTCATAGCCTCTTACTAAGTGCTTACAACGGTAAGCTCCGACTAAATTTGGGCATGCATAAATTATTGATGAAAAGGTAAAAATAGTTAATAATAATAAATATTTCAATGCACCATCCTTGGTTAAACTAAATTTTATTTTAATATAAAAGCACTTACAATTATTATTCCTTTAGACAGAAGGTACTACACTGGTAGGCTTTAATATTAGCAAAAAGCAGCGTATAGCTGACTGAAACTAATATAAAGAGCTCGATAATTACTTAATTAACTCATCATATTGGCTAGTGCAAAACTCTGACCGGAGGTCACGGTTTCTTTGGTGCACTCTACCTTTACCATTTAAAATGGTGAGCTTTCTTGATAAGACATCGGCCCGGTACTGTTCTCTTGACCTTAATACACGGTGTTTGATTAAAACTTTCATTCTATCATTTTCACTCATACTAGGTGTTTGATTTACTTCAGCTAAATACTTTTGACGTGTGCTTTCTCTGATACCACCATTTTGCACAACAATATCAAAAAAGAATAAATAACTTTTTAGCTCTTTGGCTTTATAGATTTCCATAAAACGCATCGCTTTTTTATGAATTGTATGCCCGGCTTTAACTTGCTTAGAAACATATATAGGGTCTCCTGCAAGGCCTTGAAAACTACGTTTCCATTCACTTTTGAATGTCCGGCCATTGCTTTTATATAAATTTTTAATCGCCCAATCCACACTTCTTTGATTTTTTGAGCTAGAAGCTTTAGCAAAAATTCTATCTGTAACTTCTTTTGGTTTTATATTTTCATTATCTTCAATATCAAGAGGTGAATAAAAATTTGTTAATGATTCATCTGCTACTTCTTCAGTAATGCCTGCAGTATTACGCGATAACTTAGATTGTACACTGGCCAAACCTAAACCACTATTAGCGTCCCAATCTTCTAGCATATCAAAAATAGACTCTGTTTGATTTCTATTAAAAAACTGCTTATAGATGTATTCATAATCCTGGGCCACTTCTATTAATAATGGCTGCAGTGACCCTCGGCCTAAGTTCTGCTGGAAGATGCCAAGGCTGATCCCTTGATCATCAAAATTATTAGAAATATTTTTCCAATCACTATGCCCCTCATAACTCCCTGTAATATTTAATGCTAATGCGTAAGAATCAATCTCAACTTCACTTAATGAGCTTGGCCACCTAATACTGGCTAATTCTAAACGAGAGCAAAAATTAATACGGTTTAGTGGTCTATTAGTGGACTCTGGATTATCAACATCGCCATTACCATTTTCATCACTACTACCGTTGTCGCCAGGGGTACTTTGGTAAGTGTTATCCACTGCTGGCTTAGTAAACTTTTTTAAGTTACTCACACTGTTATTACACGCCAATAGTCCTATCGACATAACAATAATAAGCAGGCTTCTTATATTTATAAATTCTCTAAAAGTCTTCATCAAAAGGCTTTTCGGAGAGTTTATAAGTACTTATTAATCTGCTTTTTTATGTAAATTTATTGTTCAGCCGTTGCAGGACTAAAGGTTTGGCATTCGTTTCAAAATAAAACTTATAATCTAGGGTAGCTAAATTTCATGTGTCATAAATAGATTTTAATTTTTATGAAGCAATTGTAATTAAACCACTTATTCTCGGTGAACTAAGTTTACTGAAGCTTGATCCGTAGGAAAAATTGTCATTTCTTGAATATTAACATGCTTAGGCCTTTGTAGTGACCAAAGAATTGATGCTGCAATATCATCTGCTGTGAGAGGCGTCATACCCTTATAAACCTCGGTTGCTTTTTGCTCATCATTTAGCCTGACTTTACTAAACTCAGTTTCAACAAGGCCTGGGCAAATACTTGTCACTCGAATTCCTTTTCCGTGCAGATCCATCCTCAACCCTTGCGAAAATGCGCTGACCGCATGCTTAGTACTACAATAAACTCCACCCCCAGGGTAAACCCATTGTCCAGCTACTGACGAAATATTTATAATATGCGATTCAGGATTAGACTCTAAAAATGGTAAACACAATCTAGTAACAAAAAATAAACCTTTAATATTAGTATCTACCATTGCTTCCCAGTCATCTAGCTGTGCTGACTGTATAGGGTCAACTCCTTTAGCTAGCCCCGCATTATTAATTAATACATTTAACTTTCCTAATAAAACACTATGTTTCTTAATAAAACCTTCACACTCTTGCCTTTTAGAAATATCAAAACTGGCTATGGAAACGCGAGTACTATATTCCTGCTCTAAATTTTTCTTGATTTCTGTAAGTCGCTGCGTCCGGCGGCCCGTGAGCAGTAAGTTGTAATTATTAGATGCTAAGATTTTAGCTGTCGATAAGCCTATCCCAGCTGTGGCCCCAGTTATTAAAGCTAACTTTTGCAAAACGACTCTCCCCTCTTAAATGAAAGTAAGACAAATTCCATCAAACAATGTCCTATATTAATCACCATTTTCATTCATTTTTAAATTTTGTTCAATCAAGAAATCCTCTGCTTAGCTTTGCTAGGCCTGCGGTTTCTTTCAATCACAAAAATTAAACCTAAATAAAACTGAAGACTAATATAGGGCATTGTTTGATGGAATTGGTATAATACCTTTTTATAACTTTATTTGTTAATAATTGCAAAATTAACAAATTCCCTTAATATCACTATATGTACGCCAAGCAAAGCTGGCGTTTGCTAGCTGGTGAGAAGTTTAAACTAAACTCCAAGTCCAGCCAAGGTAGCCCGACGGAAGTTGGAGCTTTGTATCGAGTCTTGCGCAAATTAGGTAA
>Ga0114957_1000975_pt1 | contig 34086 bp, 27 predicted proteins | sample BantaG_FD_87175 | JGI IMG/M metagenome (GOLD analysis project Ga0114957, IMG submission 87175) | Marine algal microbial communities from Bantry Bay, Ireland - BantryBay_4 metaG | ecosystem: Host-associated > Algae > Red algae > Unclassified | place: Bantry Bay, Ireland | collected 2014-11-21
AAATGGTTATTATGCGGTGCATAACGCCCATTTCAGCGCCTTGATTGATGAAAAAATAGTTCGCCTTTTATCTCAATCTATTTAATCGCCATTCCTAAGGAATGTTATTAGCCGATAAAATCGGCGTTGAATTTCGACCGCAGCGCGTGCCACAGTTTTTTTTTGCTAAAAGAGCAGCTGAAAATTGACTCTCTGTCCCCAAAATAGAAAACTAAAATAAGAATAATCAAACTAGATATCTGGAATATTACTAAAAACAAAAAAACTCAAAAATAAGCCTCCTATTCAGTAAAAGAACAAATTCCAATCCCCATTCTAATTCTAATTCCAATTCCAATTCCAATTCCAATCCCCATTCCAATTCCCATTCCAATTCCAAAGAAATTTTCAGCTTTTAAGAACTAATTTGACCATCCCACAATTCATCCCATTTCATACACTAGCTTTCCCCTCCAATTTTACTGAACAATTCATCCAAATACTCTTTTCTTGTAGAAGTTCGATAATTATCTCGGCAGTCCTCTACGCCGCTTCGCATGATACTGATACAGTTGCCACTCGCATCGACCCCTTCCTCATGTCCAAGTCCCAATACACAATGTCCTAATTCGTGGAAGACAACAAACTCTCTAAAAAGAGCAGATGAATTATCCCAAAATTCTTTATCAATCGTCACTTCACCCGGTGCAGCGCTGGAGTAAGTACATTGTCCTGCTACGTGCTGTTGTGCAATGTCGACGATGGCGCCAGAAATTTGGAGTTCATCTAGGTCAATGAGCCAGCCTCGCTTTTCCGCTTCGACTTCAAAATCCGAAAAATGCGTCCAGAGGGCCGTATCGACTAAAGCAAATGTTGGTGTAAAAAGAAATTCAGGAATCGGTGCTGAGTCCAGATCGGGATCAGGTTCACAAGCCGTAAAACAAGCGAATAGAATACCTATCCACAAGAAGCGGGAGAGGAAAATCTGCAAATTAGCCATACACAGGATATTTAAAAACATGATAGAATTCAAAAAAGTATGGCTACTGTCAGATGAAAAAATTATTTAAGTGATTAAATTATTTTATGTATTGATTGATAAAGATACTAGCATCTTTGACCGTTTCAATTTGTTCCACCTCAGCGACGGAGAGCGAAATATTGAAAAAGGCTTCCAATTTTATGATCATAATCGAAAAATCAATCTGATCTAGCGATAAATCTTCTCTAAAATTGGTGGTAGGACAAATCCAATTTACGGGAATATCCACAATCCAGCTGATGAGGTTAATCACCTTTTGAATGATCGTCATATACCTATCTGTTTAAAGTTATTAGTAAATGTGCCATTTTTCAGGCTGGTCTTTCGTTCGTTCGTTTTTTGTATCCAAAAATAAGGTCAAATCAGCCAAATCAAAGAATACAGAGGGTAAACGTTTAAATGCCCCATTATGGTGCTTAAAAGTTAATTTTTTTTTGCTGGCCTAAAAAGATTATTTTTGTGGACATAACAGACTTTGTACCATTTGAGTGTGAGACAAATTAGGAAAAGTAGTATTTTGCTTTTAGCCATTAGCTTTTAGTTTACTTCTAACGCAGTTTTACGAATAAAAGAAGCCAATAGCCGAATCTAGTACCTCTAGTTTGTCACGTTCTATCTGTCCGATAGGCAGGCACTCATATCACATTTTAAGAAAACATACTTCAAAAAGCAGTTGAGGGAAATTATTTTGTAAATTTACGAGCTGCTACAGCCGCCTGTTATTAACACCCTCAAAATCAACACTTTATGGGAAAAGTTATTGCCATTGCCAATCAAAAAGGAGGGGTAGGAAAAACCACTACCGCCATCAATCTGGCCGCTTCTCTGGCCATTTTGGAAAAAAAGGTACTCCTCATTGACGCAGATCCACAAGCCAACGCTTCTTCAGGGGTCGGTCATGCAGGAGATGCAGCGCACAGTATCTATGATTGCCTGATTAACGAGATGGACCCTAATAAGGCCATTATTGAAACAGAAACACCCAATCTTTGGCTCCTTCCTTCACACATCAACCTGGTAGGTGCAGAAATAGAACTAATTAATCGCTGGCAACGGGAATTTGTCCTGAAGACGATCACTGAAAAGGTCAGAAAAGACTACGATTATATATTTATCGACTGTCTCCCCTCGCTTGGGTTGATTACCATCAACGCACTAACTGCTGCTGATTCGGTCATCATTCCAGTACAGTGTGAGTATTTTGCATTAGAAGGATTGGGTAAATTGATGAATACCATTGGTTTAGTAAAAAAACAACTCAACACCGAACTACAGGTGGAAGGGATTCTAATGTCCATGTATGATCGCCGATTGAGACTAGCAAACGAAGTGGTCGATCAGGTGCGTAAGTATTTCCCTGAACAGGTTTTTGAAACCATTATCCACCGAAATTCAAAAATTAGCGAAGCGCCTAACGTTCACCAACCCGTTATTCTATACGATGCAACAAGTAAAGGAACCATTAACTACCTCAACCTGGCACGTGAACTTTTAACCAATAACAAAGATGCGATCCGATTAAAAACCTCTCAGCATCTCGACGGAAATAATGATATAAAGAAGGTCAGTTAGAAGCAGGTTCGTACCCCCACATCCTATCGTATGGGCTTATAGCTTAGACGAGACAACATTCAAAAGTAGTTAGATTACATCATGGCAAAAGGAAAAAATAAAAGTACCAAACATCTCGGCAAAGGCATCGGTGCCTTACTGTCTGGCATAAATAATACTCCTCCTCCCTCCAACCCTGAATCGGAAGAAATCGAAATCGTTGACGGTGCAATCGTTGATATTCCATTAGATAAAATTGAGGTCAACCCGCATCAACCGCGTAAGACTTTTGATTCAGAAGCACTGCATGAGCTTTCTCAGTCTATCCAGATGCACGGCATCATTCAACCCATCACGGTTCGTGAAATGGGAGATGGTAATTATCAGCTGATTGCCGGAGAACGACGTTTCCGAGCCAGTAAGCTAGCTGGTCTTAGCCATATTCCTGCTTACGTTCGTACTGCGAACGATAAGGAGATGCAGGAAATGGCGTTGATCGAAAATCTCCAACGTGAAGATTTAAGTCCGATGGAAGTCGCTTCGACTTATAAAATTTTAATGGATAAATATGAATTACGGCAAGAGGATTTAGCCAAACGAGTCGGTAAAAGCCGGGTATCCATTACGAATATACTTTCCTTACTTACCCTTCCCCCTGATATCGTAACGGCATTGACCGCACAGGAAATCAGCCGTGGTCATGCCATTTTGCTGGCGCGTGAAAACGATCGTCCTGACATTCAGTTGATGCTGCTCAATCGAATCAAAGAAGAAAAAATGTCGGTTCGTACCCTCGAACAGGTAATGGCCGAATTGAAGGCACCTAGAACCTTGACCGATAAGCCGGCGTCTTCCTCTGGTTCGCTTCCATTGGAATATAAAAAAGTGCAGGATAGGCTTAGGGACTCTCTTGGTGCCAAAATCCAACTTAAGCGCAAATCCAATGGGAAGGGACAAATCGTCATTCCGTTTGGCTCGGATAAAGATCTGAACAGATTGCTTGAGAAGCTGGAAGAATGATCCTGAAAGCGATATACTTTTTTTCCCTCTGTTTTATTTTTTGCCATCCTGCATTTGCACAGGAGACAGATACCCTTGCGCTACCTGCCCCTGCTGTTGTACTAGATAGTCTACCTTCGCTAAAGACCGCCATACTGGGAGATTCTATTCCCGTCAAGAAACGCAATTTTCTGGGTCGACTTTTCCATGATAAAAATTATCCCAATCCTAAAAAAGCCCTGTTCCTTTCGATCCTTGTTCCCGGCACTGGACAAATTTATAACAAGCAATACTGGAAGCTACCAATTGTTTATGGCGCCTATACCGCAGCTATTTTAAATATTCGGAAACACCGTCAAGACGTAAAATTATACCGGACCAATCTAAGGGCCGAACTGGATGACTTGCCTGGCACTGTAAATATGACACAGTTTAACGCCAATGCGCTGAGAGGTTTACGGGATAATGCATTGAGCAAGACAGAAACTGGTTATTTAATACTTTTTTTATTACATGCGTTGCAAACTTCCGATGCCTTTGTCTTTGCGCATTTAAAAACTTTTGATGTCAGCGAAGACCTAAGTATGCACATAAGTCCACAGGTAGGAATGAGCCAACAATTGCGTCCGCACGCGGGAGTGCAATTTTTGCTAACTTTGCGCCCCGCAAGCACTCCGACCCCTACTCCATTTTAGAAATATTATTTACCTTGCGACTTACTAAATGCAACCGTGATTAAACCTGTACAGATATTTTTTCGCTACATTGGTTACTACTTTCGAGCCACTACGATTTATCGGATTCACTCCCCGTTTGTCTATGAATTTATCAAGGCGACACTAGAGGATAAACGAACGTATTACCAATTTGCGGAGCTGGAGTCTATTCGTCGTCGCTTGTTGCGTAATAAGCGGACGATTGAGGTGACTGATTTTGGGGCTGGTTCACAGGTCATCACTACACGCCATCGGGCGATTGGGAGTATGGCCAGCTCTTCGCTTACCCCTCCTGCTTATTCCCGCCTGCTTTTTCGGATGGTAAATTATCTTAAACCTAAGACGCTCTTGGAATTGGGTACGTCTTTTGGTATTTCTTCTTTGTATTTATATTTGCCCAATAAAAAAGCAAAAATGGTGACGATGGAGGGTTGTCCCAATGTCGCGCAGATCGCGCAGAATAGTTTTGACCAGATGAAAGCCGACGATCTACAGCTCGTCAACGCGCCTTTCGATCAGTCCCTCCCCGACGTACTTACACAGTTTGACCAGATCGATTTTCTGTTTGTAGACGGCAACCACAAGCGAGAACCTACGCTATTCTATTTTAAACAAGCCCTAAAAAAGGCAACGGATAAAAGTTGTTTTGTCTTTCACGATATTCACTGGACAGAGGAAATGGAAGGCGCCTGGCGCACAATTCAGGAGCATCCCCGTGTTCGCCTGACGATAGATTTGTTTTTTATGGGATTGGTGTTTTTTAATCCTGATGTAAAGGAAAAGGAACATTATACGATTATAGAATCAAAATGGAAGCCTTGGGTCAGGGGGTTTTTCAAGTAGTTTGTTTGGCTTTTTCTTTGCTAAAATTTACCTTATAAATAATTTAAATTTAGAAGCTAGAAGATTAGGAATGTTGATAAAATAAATTAGGATACTATGCTTCCTCTTTTTAGCTGTCTCACAATATCCTCTGTAATAATTGCCGCATGAACGCGGGTATTTTCAATGAAATATTTACTAGTCTTCAATCCGGCAGCAGCGACTCCTGCCATATAAATACCTGAGATAGAGGTTTCAAATGTAGCTGGATTTAGATTTGGCGTGCGGTATTCATCATCCAAAAACGATAGTCCGATTCGCTCAAAAAATTCATAGTCCGGTCGATAACCCGTCATGGCCAGGACAAAATCATTCTCTAGTGTGACGCGACCTGCTGGTGTATTCAATACAACGGTTTTCGGCGTAATTTCTTCCACAGTTGTATTGTAATATGCTTTGATGGATCCTTCTTTGATACGGTTGATGATGTTGGGACGAATCCAGTATTTAACGCGTTCGCTGATCTGGTCACCGCGAATGGCCATGGTTACTTCTGCGTTTTTATAATAAGTTTCCATTGCTACATCACAGGCAGAATTAGCCGCCCCGACCACCAATACTTTTTGTCCAATATAATAATGAGGCTCATCGTAGTAGTGTTTTACTTTTGGTAAATCCTCGCCTTTAACATTCATTTTATAAGGCAACCCGTAGAAACCAGTTGCTAAAATCACCTTACGAGTCTGGTATTCAGTCTTCTTTGTTTTTACTAACAAATAATCTTCTTTTTTTTCTATATTTATTACTTTTTCAAAATAATGTACATTCAACTCGTATTGCTCTCTTACCCGACGATAGTATTCCATGGCCTCTCTCCGAGTAGGTTTATCTCCATGTGAAACGAAGGGAATATTTCCTATTTCCAATAATTGAGACGTGGAAAAAAAAGTCATATTGACAGGAAAATTAAAAACGGAATTAACCAGTACCCCTTTATCCACAATGAGATGAGATAAGCCTTGCTGCTTCGCTGCAATACCACAATTCAATCCAATAGGTCCGGCTCCGATGATAAGAACGTCGTACATTTTTTTTATTTTAAATGAAAATTTAACCAAACACTTATGTTAAGGAATGTTGATAAAATAAATTAAGACACTATGCTTCCTCTTTTTCCATCACTCTATTTAATCGCCATTCCTAAGGAGCCATGACAGAACGCTTCGTGCCTGCCTACCCTGCTTCTAAAGTCGCAATCAACCTGTTAATTTTCTTATCTTTTAGCACCCTAATTTTTTCAAACGCCTCCTTTTCATCAGGAAGATAGAGGTCAAGTTTTTGGATGGCATCAGTGGTGATTTGTTCGAAGGTAGCCGTTTCCAAAATGGGAATAATGATCTTTTTCAGATCAATAGTCAGTAGATTGTCCAAAAATTCTAGTGCGCTGTTACGTAATTCCGTACGATTTGACCGGACGCCTCGATAGGCCGTCCACATTTCTTTAGGGTCATATTGAAGGCCGAGGAGGAGAAAAATTCGTTCCAGTTGGAAGTCCAGTCTTCGTTTAATGGATTTGATAAGTTGCTCCCTTGCCTCGCGGAGTTCTACTCGTTCCTGATGGGTTTCGGAGAGCGACACCTGCTGGCGTTGAAAATAAACCACAGATAGAAGGTCTCGGTACAAGTCAATTTCATCCATTATCTGATTTGAATATTCCAAATAATTATAGGTCAGTTTTGGTGCTGAAATCCGCAAACGATTCAGGCTACGCAAGGCTTCCTGTCGTACTTTAAAATCTGTATGTGCAAGCAGTTCCGTCAGTAAATCCACGGTACGCTGGTGTTTTACTTTTTTAATAATAACTGGAATAGCGCGAAGAATATTTTTATCCGTTTCTGGATTTTTTAGTACCACCAAGTAGACGGGAAAGGCGTCTAACCCATATCGGGCCAGTGCTTTTCTGGCGGCATTTTGATATACAGAATGTTCCAGTTCATCTATCAACGGATTGATAAACGCCAGCTCACGGGTGTGTCCAGCCGCCAGTATCGCTTGTCTTTTTACTTCTGGAATAATGCTTTTAAAATGGTAACTGATATAGCCGTAATAATCTACTAGCTTTCCCTGTCCAACGGCTTTGAGAAAGGTAAGGAGTCGGTATCTTTTGTCTTCTTCGCGAGAAACTTTTTTAATTTTATAATACCAATCGTAGAGTCTATTTTCTAGATTATATGCTGTTTTTAATTCCGGATTCTTTAATGCTAGTTTGGCTAAATGAATAAGTGCGACGCCCCGAAGTTTGTAGTGGTGATTTTCCAGGTGATCGTCGATGACTTCCATACGATGCTCATCATCGTGCTTGAGGAGATAATCCAGGGCCTGGGCTTGCACATCAATAGAACGATCCATCAGCAGTTCTTCCATTTCTTCTACTGCGTCCTGATTTTGGTAAAGCTTGACGTTTTCGATAGCTGCGGCCCGTACTTTAGCGGAAGGATGATTGAGTAAGTCGGTGGTTTTATCAAACAGTGTTTTTTTACGAATGGAACGTACATATCTTAAAATTTTTATAATTTCCTTATCTGATCCAGTACGGATTATTTTTTCAAACTGGCCCTTGATTCTTTTATAAGGTAGAAAAACAGGTGCTACTTTTTGATGATCCAAATCAAATTTAAGATCAGGTATCTCTTCAATCTTCGTTCTAAAAGCTCTTAGATATTGTTTTCTAATTTTCACAATCAAAACGATCCACAACAAAGACAACACCACAACCATCCCACTAATCACCTCAGATGGCAGTTCCATTCCTCTAATTAAAAAGATCAATAATATTCCAGCAATTCCGGTAGCAAAGCTATCTACGAATACATCAATAAAGGTCTTTGCACTATTTTTTATTCGAATAGGAACCGGTAGAATGAGCAGCTCCATTGCTGCTTTATTGACGGATTGTTTGAGACTACCGTCCACCATTTTGAGGCCGATCGCAATCATTAGCACCTCTGGAAAAAAGGTCATCCCCAGCGCAACAAAAAAGATCAACACTGGCAACAAATACAATGCCCTGCTCACGCCCAGACTCTCCATAATCCGTCGAGTCAAAAATAATTGTAACCCTAATGAAATTACATTAAAGGTAGAAAACCAAAACCCAAAAAAAGCAGTAAGGTCTTCCGTATCAGGATAAGCCTGTGCCGCAATCGCACTGAACTGATAGTCGACCAGTTTGGCCACCACCACACTTACGCCGACAATACTAGCGGTATAAAATAAATGTCGGGATTCAAAAATTAAAAAAACAGGATGACGATGGGTTTGCACCTCTGCATCCCTGCTCATCCGCTGGCTATCCTGATAGAGATTACTCACTTTATCAGACCAGATATTATTTAAAATAAAAATACAGGGAGACAAGGTAACCGCTGCTACGAACAACAAGTTTTCACTCTCTAAATACCGCGAAAGAAAGGAAGCCAGATAGCCACCAAATATCCCTCCGGCAATCGCACCCGCGCCAATTACCCCAAAGAGTTGTTTGGCTTCTCGTGAGGTAAAACTTAAGTTGGCCAACATCCAAAACTGAGAAGTCGTCACCAACGCAAAGATCAATACCCATAGATAAAATACGTATAGCAGAATGTCCCGAAATAAATCAAGGCTGAGCAACAACCCAAAAATTAACAAGGAAAATACACAGCCGATCAGGGTTACATCAATCAACCGTCGCAGGTTATAATACCGAAGCAACCAAGCATAACCGGTAGAGAAGATAGCTGCGAGGACTGCTGTTAAAATAAACGCGACTGGTAAAGCTTCTACGCCAAAACGGGAAAGGAAAAGACTGGAAGCGGTGGGTTTAATAATGAGCAGGGTAAGAATCACCAGAAAAATATACACTTGCATATTGATGACCCTAAAACGATCTTTGGGGTCTAATGGAAATTGGTCCATTAGTTTTTCTAGTAGGTTTTTTGAGTTTTCTCCTTTCATCAGCTTTATAACCGCTCTAGGTTTCTTATGTTCTAGAATTAAAGATAATAATCTCCTAATACCGAAGATGTAGAATGCGTGCAAAAATCCACAAAAAAAAAGGCCCGTACAACGTAGTACGAACCTTTAAGGATTATAATTTGTATCTTTTACAAATGGATTTACTATGATCCATTGCGTATTCTTTTATTTTAAAATATCTTCAGCAACATTGACCAGGTCGCGGGCGATTTGCTCACCAGCAGCATCATCAATTAGCGCTACAAGAATATAGTTTCGCTTTGGTCCTTTTACCCATACAGAATCAGAGTGATAAGTACGCCAGGAACCAGACTTTCGGAAAAGTTTTGCTTTAGGAGCAACACGTCTTAGGGTATTGACAAATTTATGATTGATACCAGGATTTGAAAGGTATCCCATCATCTCGCGAGACCGTGCAGGAGAAACCAATTGTTCCTGAGCCAACATATAGTAATAGTTGCAAACTTTTTCTACTGAAGCAGCGTGAGATAATCCTTTAAGTGGATCGGGATTGCGTTTGCCTGCGGCGGCATAGCGTTTACCTACCCAGAGTCCACCGTTACGCATATCGTATAGATTGTATGTTGGATCCATCATCACTTCTCCAATTTTTGCAAATCCTACGCGATCAATCATACGGGTGGAAGCCGCATTATTTGACTTGCGAATCATCAGGTTCATATCTCTGGTTACGGCAGCCGTCTTTTTCAGTTCTCCCTTTTCGATAGCGTCCATCGCTGCGAGGAGTACGGCAATTTTTGGTAAGCTCGCAGCATACATCATCTGTTTACCATTTATGGCAGCATAGCGGGCCTGTAGTGGATCACTCATGTCCACTACTCCGATAGATAGTTTTTTATTTCTAATCAGTCGGGCATATTTTTTATTTTTTAAGAGACGCTTGGATAGTTTGTTGGTGAGGGAGTTGTTGGTATAAGTGGTAAGGCTTCCTACATAAGCATTTTCATTTATGGATGCCTCCTCGAAAAGAAGGTCGTCGGTCATTTCGGCGCTAATTAAAGCGGTACTGGTCGTTTTAGTTAATTCGGCGGGAAGGTTTAAACTAATAATGGATACGAGTACTACGAACACTGCAAAATACTTCAACATAGATTGAATTAAATTTAATGGATTGATAAAAGTGTTAAAATTAGTAGCTAAAGGGGAGAATCTAAAAGTCTGATAATTTTAGAAAACCATTGTTTGATTTCCATTTGATGAACAAATATATGGAATAACCGTTGAAATATATTATAATATTACAATTATTTGTAAAAATGGGGGTTTCCCCTGATAGACAGACTTAGTGATGGGAGTAAGCTAAAAGAGATACGAAAACTCTGCCAAATTAATAATTTGACCAAAGAATATTTAAATAATAGTCAGTCCAGAGAGGTTTAAACGAAAAACATCCCGAATTATGGTAATTACCACAATTCGGGATGCCTTATTTTATCAACATTCCTAAGTTAATACAATGCCTATTTTTTCTTTAAAATTACCCGTTCAGCCCATATTTTACCTGTCACATTGAATTTTAGTAAATATAAACCATCCTCAAATCGAGACAGATCAATGTACGCAGATCCACTGCTCTGAAGGATTTGTCGTTCCACCAATTTACCATCGGCAGCATATATTTCTACCTGGACGGCCTCTTCATAGTTTGTAATATCAACAAATACGCCTTCACTAGTTGGGTTGGGGTAAAGTACCCCTTCGATACCGAATTGTATTTGTGCTTCGTCAGAAATCAGATCGGTATTGTCGCTTCTTAGTTGAACGACTCGATACGTATTGTTGCCAGCCAGTGGCTGCTCATCCACATACTCTCGTACAATAGCATAAGCCGCAGGAGTAGCGACCTCGATGGTTTCCAATAGCTCAAAATTACCATCTGCTCCAGCTCGTTCAACTTGGTATCCTACGGTTGTGTTGTCCTCCTGATTGGTGACCCATTGCAAAGTAGAAGTACCCGGTTCGTGAATCCCAACAGATAACTCCAGATAATCATCAGAAAAAGCTGAAGTATTAGACGCACCAGTAACGGTGATTGTATAATCTTCCACTTCCCCGTTATCGAATGCACCACAAGAACTCGCATAGCTATCTTCTTGCATGACAACCCGCATACGGGTGTCACCACCAAGTGCATTACCAGGAACATCGAAACTAGTTCCCTGTTCTCCAAAGCCATGCAATCGCACCACTTCTTCTCCTGCATCGGTAAAGTCTTTATCCTGATTAAAATCAATATAAACGGTCCAGTACTCGTCTCCACCGTTATTCCCTGGATTTAAAATAATGTATTTATCTCCACCGGCAGTAACATACCCTCGCTCATTCGTAAAATCCGAATATCCATCTTTTCCACTAAATTTATTAATAGAACTAAGTCTAACCCGTTTGATATAATGACTCCAAGGATTATCTCCTTCCGCGTAGCAATATTCTCCGTTAGGTGGCGGTGGCAGGTTGTTCGGTAGAACAGTAATCGTAAAAGAACAAGCGGCTATATTGCCACAATCATCTGAGATCATATATTCAATTTCAGTCATCCCTATCTGAACAAAACTACCAGCATCTGGTCCTTCTGTTTGAATGATATTAACTGATCCACCACCACAAGTGGTGCTGGCTATTGGTTGATTCCACCCTACGTTTATACCATTACCACCCAAAACAGCAGTAGCAACAATATTATCTTCACAAGATACGTCTATGCTAGTAGGCGTAATATCTCCTTCTTCAATGATAACTGTATAATCTTCTACTTCTCCATTATCAAAATCTCCACAAGCATCTGGATATCCGTCTGGGCTCATCGCTACTCGCATTCGGGTCGTCCGATCAGACGCATTAGTAGGAACGGCGAAGGTAGCCGAAGTCGTGGCATCTTCTGTACCATCTTCAGGGCCTGTTTGAATTTTGGTAACAACAGCTTCCGAATTTTCAAAACTACCATTGCCATTATAATCAATCCATACTTTCCAATAACTATCTCTGGATTCCCAGCTATAGCCCGTTGTCAATCGAATAGTATAACGATCACCAGCAGATAGCTTAGTAGATTCATCCAGGAAGTCTCCGTATCCTTCTTTTACTGAAGTATTGTTGATGTCCTCCAACTGTACCCGTCGGATCCAAAATTGCCAAGGCACATCACCTTCTGCTTCACAGTACTCACCCGTTGGTGGTGGTGGTGGGTCAATCGCTGCATTAATTTTGACGGTAAATGAACACGTTTCAGCATTATCACAATCATCCGTTGCTCTATACCGGACGGTATAAAAACCAGCAGACTGAAAAGTATTATTGAGTATTCCTCCTATTTGAAATACATTGGCACCTCCGTCACAGTCTGTCTCCGCAGTGGGCGAATTCCAACTCACTACTGTTCCAGTAGAACCAACAGAAAGGTCAATTTCAATATCCTGTGGACAAGTGATCGCTAAATCTGTCGTAGGAGGATCAATAACGTCACCGACTTTCACCGTAATGTAATCCATCAAAGTCCAATATTTTTGGTCATCCTCCAGCGCTCGGTCATCCGTTGCCATAAATTGTAGTACATACGTTCCTTCTTCGCTAAAGGTCGCCGCCGAAAGGTACGCACCAGCATTTACAAAACTAACGTTACCTGGACCAGAAACTTTAGACCATTTTACATCCCAGTTGGGATTGGTAAGTTCATTGTGTTCAACCGTACCATTCAGCACGACACTGTTCGTGCTTGTTTCTATATCATTACCCGCATCAATTCCGTATCCTTTTTCAGTATCGGGCCAAGGCCAAGGTGGTGACAAGGTAGAAGGGATATGTCTTCGCCAAAAATCATAGCGTCCGTTCCAGTATTCTTCTGGATTGGGGTTATGACCATTATCGAGCCAGTGCATAAGAATTTTTTCGTTTTTATAATGGTTAAAAGCAGCAAAGATTCCCGGAGCAAGACTAATTTCATCTTCATAGGAAATAAAAGCCATTACTTTTCCATCATATCGTTTTGCAAAATTAATTGCATCATAATAACGAGTAGCATTTAAAGTACCCTCATAATCGAATCCTCTTTCAGTCGCCTGGCGCAAATAAAAAGGCCATCCACTAGCTACGTCATTGGCGTTTCCTGAATGCTCATGGTGAGAAGGATGTGCTATACTCATCAATGTCACTCGGTCATCTAATCCTGCAACCATCGTAGATAAAGCTCCTCCTTGAGAAACACCCGTTACTGCCATGTTTTCACCATCCCAATCGGAACGACTGGCGATATAGTCAATTGACCGCAAACCGGCAAGTATAGCCCAACGGAAGTAATTTTGGTCTCGATCATCAATGATATCTGGTTCGTAGGCGTTAGGGTCAGACTGGTCGGCAGGTGCATTATGAATAACAATTTTCATGTAGATCGCACCAGTTCGTTCTGCTACAATATCACTTGAACTGATTGGATTGTCTCCAAAAGCTGGCAATTCCAATACTCCGGGGAAAGGACCGTTTCCTTTTGGAATAGACAGGTAACCATATACTTTACGATTATCAATCTGACGCAGGTTAATACGGTAGGTAGTTGCGTACACTGTTTCTTCTATTTCATCCAAGTCAGGAGACATGGGTACATTAGCCAAATCTTCTTTCAAGCCATCCCAGAACTCATCAAAGTCATCCGGTTCTGGTTCTGACTGTGTGATTTCAAAAGGAGAAAAGGCAGCTACTACAAGATCTTTTTGGTTGAATTGTTCTACTTCACAAAAGACGACACCAGGTTGATTGAGGGTGAAGGGAATCGCTACATCAGAATTGCTACTGCTCGCAAAGACGGTACCCTCTTCTATCGGTTCTGTCTTTTCATCGTAATAAATTTTATAGCTAATTTCTCCTGAGGCGATAGGGTCTACGAAGAAATTCATAGATTCACCTGCCTCGTAAGCACCATTGGCTCGGCTGGTACGCAGTTCAGGTTGGGCAAGAAGGAAGGAAGGTAGCTGTAATAGAAACACAGCGAGCAACAGCCCCTTGAAGGAGGAGTAAATTTTGTTCATGTCATTATACGTTTTAAAGTAACACTTCGTAATATAATTATAAAGTGCAGGATTATTTCATTTTCAAATGATAAGTGCTTACGTTAATTTTGACCATTGGTCAAAAAAGTAAAGCTTTCTTATAATTGAAGGTGATGTGTCAAAAAGTCTGATAAATATAAGGTGGTACCAGAAGGGTACCCTTGTATGTTAAGGGTCTTAATCAAGATACGAGTACAAATTTATACTTTTTTAAGAAAAAACTAAAATTTTAAGCATAAAAAAAAAGCTAGAAATGACGAAAAAGCAGGATTTTTAGTGCCTTTTTCAAGTTTCCGTCCTCCAATAGACTTTTAGCTAACTGATGTAGCCTAATTTCTTTTTGCGTCCGGTCTTCATTTCCACTTAAAATAGCACTTACTTCTGGCTCCGCTTTTACCTTTTCAATATCAGCTATATCAGGTAGATTTTCTATATTGCCTAAACGGCCTAGGTTGTTACCCGTTAAGATATGGCTATTCCTAATAAATTCAGGCAACTGATCTACTCCAATGCCTTTGGTTCTGAGTGGCTTAGGTATTTCAAATAATGCATTGGGCTGGGTGCGATTGTACCATACGCCTCCCATTCTTCCTACTAAGTCCAACTTGGTCGTATCCAAATGTCCAGCTTCATCCAGATATTGCTCTTGAATATGGATGCGCTGCACCTCACAGATCACTAAATTCCCCGATCCACCTCCCTGTGTCCGATTCAAGTGGATGACCTGATCTACTTTACATTCAAAGGCTACCGGAGACTCTCCTACAAATGGCGTTTTGATCGTTTTGCTCGCCTTTTGGGTCAATCCTGCCTTAACAAACTCATTGACGCCCGCTCCATATTCAGTACTCGCTAATGACATTTGCTCCACAATCGGATAATTGACCATACTAATGGTACATTCAGGAACCGCCAATACGTTATCCAATGTATGCTTGCTCGACCCATCTCGCCCCCGATAGGCAGGAGAAAAAATCATGATTGGTGGATTGGAGCTGAAGACATTAAAAAAACTAAACGGACTTAAATTAACTCTTCCTTCCAAATCAATGGTTGCGGCAAAAGCAATTGGTCGAGGTGCAACCGCACTCAACAAGTAATTATGAAGGGTTCCTTGAGAAACTTCGGAAGGATTGATGATCATAGTAGAATGTTGACTTTAATTTTAGAGGTTGTTTGCGTGTGTGACAAATTATTTTATTATGGTAAAATCTTTCCACTCACTTCTCCAAAACCGACTCGAATGCCTTTCTTTTGAGCGAAGGCCCGCATCGTCACAGTATCGTAGTCATTGATAAACACTCTTTCGGTGCCATCGTTCAATTTTATTTTTTTACTCCCTGCCCAAGATAGTTCGAGCATCGAACCGTAGGAAGATTCGTCTTTACCACTGATCGTTCCAGAAGCCAGCATATCTCCTACCTGCATATTGCATCCGTTGACGGTATGATGCGTAAGTTGTTGGGCCATGTTCCAATACATGTACTTAAAGTTGGATTGGCAAACGATGGTTTCTTTTCCTTTGCGTGGTGTGATGCCTACTTCTAAATTAAGATCGTAATTTCTCTTACCCGTAGACTTTAAATACGGTAATACTTTAGGATCTTGTTTGGGACCTTTTACCCGAAAGGGTTCTAATGCTTCCATGGGTACGACCCAAGGACTGACTGAGCTACCAAAACTCTTTCCCAGAAATGGACCCAATGGTACGTATTCCCACTTTTGAATATCGCGCGCTGACCAGTCATTGAATACTACCATCCCAAAAATATGATCTTCTGCTTTCTTTATAGAAACGGGTTTTCCCAATGGATTGGTTTTTCCAACAATAAAGGCCATTTCTAATTCAAAATCCACCCGAGCAGAGGGTTGAAAAACAGGCTGCTTAGCTCCCTTGGGCATTACCTGTCCGGAGGGGCGACGTAATGGCGTACCACTCACCACAATGGAAGAGGCACGTCCATGATACCCGACGGGAAGATGCCGCCAGTTGGGAAGCAATGCATTCGCTGGATCGCGAAACATTTTACCTACATTAGTTGCATGTTCAATACTAGAATAAAAATCAGTATAGTCCCCTACCCTTACCGGCAAGTGCATGGTAGCAGCGGATTGAGCAACAAACAATCTGCTTTTGTTTTTTATTGTTGAACGACTGCTCGTTAATAATTTTTGAATGGTTGCCCGAACGGCATTGGTTTTTACTTTTCCCAATGAAATAAAATCATTGAGGACGGGTTGGCTAAATACTTTTCGATCTGCGACTATTTTATCAAAGTAACCCAGTCGAGCTACGCCTGCCAAATCCAGTATTTGATCGCCAATCGCCACTCCGATTCGGGGTTTACGCTTGTCGGAAAAAATACCATAAGGAAGATTATGAATTGTAAAATCTGAATTTTCTGGAATAGGAATAAATGTGTTCATCTATGTTTTAAAAATTTATTTTAATTTAAAAAATATTTGTTAGGAATGACGATTAAATAGATTGAGATAAAAGGCGAACTATTTTTTCATCAATCAAGGTGCTGAAATGGGCGTTGTGCGCAGCATAACAACCATTTTAGTAACGAAGCGTGATGGAAAAAGAGGAAGCATAGTGTCTTAATTTATCTTATCAACATTCCTTAACCGCCTAGTGTTCAGCACCTTCTAACCAACTTTGATAATATTTCCCATCATCTAATTTGAGTGCAGCTTCGGTAACCTGCAAAGGTCGGAAGGTGTCAATCATCACGGCTAGTTCTTCTGTTTTGGTTTGGCCAATACTGCGTTCGTACGCCCCCGGATGAGGTCCATGTGGGATACCACCGGGATGCAAGGTAATGTAACCAGGGCCGATATCATTTCGACTCATAAAATCACCATCTACGTAGTATAACATCTCGTCTGAATCAATATTGGAATGATTGTATGGAGCCGGAATGGAATCCGGATGATAATCGTAGAGACGGGGACAAAAGGAGCAGACAACGAAAGCAGAGGTCTCGAAAGTCTGGTGAACCGGTGGCGGCTGGTGTACACGTCCAGTGATGGGTTCGAAGTTGTGGATAGAGAATCCATACGGAAAATTATACCCATCCCAACCGACTACATCGAATGGATGAGACGTATAGACCAGTTCATGTAATGCGCCTTGTTTTTTTATTTTTATAATAAATTCTCCCTGCTCGTCATGGGTTTCCAAGAATTCTGGAAGGATATAATCACGTTCACAAAAAGGAGAATGTTCCAGCAACTGACCAAAGTGATTGCGATAACGTTTTGGCGTATACAAGGGATGAAAAGACTCTGCGTATAAAATACGATTGTCTTCACTATCAAAATCAATTTGGTAAATCATGCCACGAGGGATAACCAGATAATCACCGTATTTGAAAGGGATATTTCCAAGTAGGGTTCGTAGGGTTCCGCTGCCTTTATGAATAAAAAGCAGTTCGTCTGCATCTGCATTTTTATAAAAATAATCTCGTAAGGATTTCCGTGGTGCAGCTAGTCCGATCCAGATATCATTGTTGACTAGCACTGGAACCCGTGCATCGAGGAAGTCATCTTTTGGTGGGACATTATAGCCGACCAGTTTGCGGGCCATGATATTTTTCTGCACCGCGACTTTGGGGGTAAGATCAACTGCTTCACCGATGGATTTCACCATGGTAGGTCGATGCGTATGGTAGAGCAGGCTGGACATCCCATCAAATCCGATGGTTCCAAAAAGCTGTTCATAATACAAGCTGCCATCCGCTTTTCTGAACTGCGTATGACGCTTGGGCGGTGTTTTTCCAAGACGATGATAAATGGGCATATTTCTATTTTTTTTACAAAAGCTAAAGATACTAAAAAGTAGTTGCCATGACAACAATAATTAAGTGCTTGTGATTTTGACAAGATTAATCATAGATCTCTGGCCTAGGTTATTAGATCAGGTTTCTTTGTTTGGCATCTGCTAGTATTTCAGCGGAGTTTTCGACGATTACAAAATCTGTGTTCCCTGATTGGGTTTGTAGTTCTCGGATTCGGCGGGCATTTTTGTTTAGTTTGGTCTGGCGGATGTAGACGGCTTTGATTCGGTCGGGGAATTTGCGGATGGCTTCGAAGTAATAGTCGGCATCGTGAGAAGCGGTATCGCCTAACAGGATGAAGGGTAATTCAGGAAAAGCTTCTAGTATACGTTTTATGTTAATTTGTTTGTGTTCTTTGAATAGCTTGCGTTTTTCGCCTCGATTGAATCCAAAATCTCTTAGGAATAGTGGTCCTGCGGGAAGTTGTTGATGGGCGATAAAATTATTGATCGTATCGTATAAATTCCAGGGAGAATCCGAAAGATAGAAGAAAGGGTTTTGGCCTTTTCCGTCTGCTCCGAGTGCGAGTTGTTGATAGACTTCTACGATGCCTTCCATTGCACTACGCGTATGTGAGTTTTGTGTAAAAGTTTGGTGGAGCATTTTTAGTTTTAGGAAACTGGTCATGTGGGTTTGAAGGATCGTGTCGTCAATATCGCTGATGATTCCAAATTCAGAATCCACATTGGGCGTGAGCACTTCTCCGATAGCTTGTACAATTTGTTCGGTATAACCTGGTGCATGGAGCAGCTCAATTTTGCTGTGGTGCCAGAGTTTTGGGACTTCGATTTTATAGTTGGTCAGGTCGACGTCTAGTTCGTAAAACCCTTCTTCGTCGGTGGTCAGCTCGAAGGTCTGTCCTAAATAACTTAATCGGAGTTGTGCATTTGGTATTTCATCTGTTTCGAAGCGACGAAAATTATTCCACAGGGTACGGAGAAAACGATCGTCTTCCTGATCTTCGATTACTTCGTCTTCCAAGACTCTTCCTCGAACGTACAAGCGGGAGGCGGCTTGGTAGCCTCGGTAAGGGATGATAGTGATGGGGTCTTTTTTGAACATGATTTGATTTTTAATATTTTTACTAAATCTTTAAAGTATTTACGTATTTTCCTCAACTTCCCTCCTCCTCCGATACGCCAAAATCCCCCACGCAATAAGACTGATGAATCCAATAATCCCAATCGAAAGATAAGCATAGTTAATCGCATTCCGAAAAACGGCGAGTGCAACAATGATAGCTAATAAAATGGTAGGTATTTCGTTAAGAATCCGAAAAGTCAGATCGTTATATTTCTCTGGATGGGTATCAATCGTATTACTTATTTTGATACAGTAAAAATGATATATCATGAGCAGGGCCAACACGAAGAGCTTGACGACTAGCCACGTTTGTTGTAGATAGGCTGGATTTAAAGTAAGCATAGCCAGTCCACAAATCCAGGTGAAGATCATTCCAGGATTGAGGATGATTTTTTTTACGCGCTGCTCCATTAGCTGATACTGTGGCAATAGTACTGCTCTTTCGGCTGGTGATTTTCCCTGTGCTTCTTGATGATAGACTAGTATCCGTACAAAATAAAATAACCCTCCAAACCAGGCAACAAAGCCGATGATATGGAAGGTTTTAAAGAGATAAATATACATGATGGTTGGGGTTGGTAATGCAGATCAAGTAATCAGGCTAACATCTGACTATTTAGTATTTTGCAAATTACTGTGTTTATGAAAGTGTATTAAAAGATTCATAAATTTTACAGAAGTCTTCCGCTTTTAGGGATGCGCCTCCTACTAATCCGCCGTCTACATCGGCCTGACTGAATAGTTCTACTGCGTTGGCAGGTTTTACACTACCGCCGTAAAGAATAGAGGTCGCATTGGCTACTTCGCTGCTGTACTGATCGGCGATGAGCTTACGAATAGCCTGGTGCATATCTTGTGCTTGCTCTGGACTGGCGGTTACCCCAGTTCCGATGGCCCAGATGGGTTCATAGGCGATGACTATTTTTCCAAAATCTTCTGCAGATAAGTGAAATAGGCTGGATCGAAGTTGATCAGAGACGTGGGCGATATGTTTTTTTGCTTCACGAATAGTGAGGTTTTCACCGCAGCAAAAAATCGGTGTCAATCCACTTTCTAGCACTGCATTTGTTTTTTCTGCTAGTAATTCGTTTGATTCTTCAAAATATTCTCTTCGCTCGCTATGGCCGAGGATGACGTATGTTACACCAACTGATTTGAGCATCTCTAATGAGGTCTCTCCGGTATAGGCACCGGATGCTTTTTGGTGACAGTTTTGAGCAGCGAGGTGGATATGTGCCTGGCCTTTGATGATCTCTGCTACGCCCTGGAGGTGGATAAAAGGAGGGGCAAGAATCATCAAAGCTTCGGATGCTTTGGAATGTACGAGAAGGTTACGAGCCAGAGTGAGGCCATCTTCGTAGTTTTTGTTCATTTTCCAGTTTCCGGCGGCGATATTTTTTCTTGACATGGTGTATATTTTTGATCGTTATTGAATGTGATATAAGTTGGTTGCGTAAAGTTACTGATTGTGCGACCACGCTGTGGTCGGGTTTACTTCTTTAACCGTTCGTGTTAACCTCCGTTAACCTTAAAGGTTTGTTTAGGAATGTTGACAAAATATTCGCCTTTTATCTCAATCTATTTAATCGCCATTCCTTAGACTTCTAGGGGTATATCTATTTTTTCTTGCCAGGGTAATCCGTGGGTACCCAGTTTTTCTAAAAATGGGTCGGGGTTAAATTCTTCTACGTTATAGACGCCGGGTTTCATCCAGTCGCCATTGAGTATCATCATTGCTCCGGTCATAGCGGGGACGCCTGTGGTATAGCTGACTCCTTGTGCTCCAGTTTCATCGAAGGCGGCCTGGTGTCTACAATTGTTCCAAATATAGTAGGTTTTTTCCTGACCGTCTTTTGTTCCGCGAATTCGGCAACCGATAGAGGTTTCTCCGGAGTAGTTATCGCCGAGGCTACCGGGGTCGGGTAAGACGTATTTTAGAAAATTAAGCGGGACGATTTCCATGCCTTTGTAAGAGATGGGTTCGATACCTGCCATTCCTATATTTTGGATCACACGTAGGTGGGTCAGGTATTCCTGTCCGAAGGTCATCCAGAATCTGGCGCGCTTCAAGGTTGGGAAGTTTTTGACGAGGGATTCGAGTTCTTCGTGGTATAGTAGGTAACTATCTCTGGCGCCAATATTGGGGTAATTCAATACTTTTTTATGTTCAAAAGGTTCGGTTACTATCCATTTTCCATTTTCCCAGTAGCGGCCTTTTTGAGTGATTTCACGGATATTTATTTCTGGGTTAAAATTGGTGGCAAAGGCTTTGCCGTGATCTCCGCCGTTGCAATCCACGATGTCCAGGTAGTGCATTTCATCGAAGTGGTGCTTGGCTGCACGGGCGGTAAAAATGCTGGTTACGCCGGGATCGAATCCGCAACCGAGTAAGGCCATGATTCCTTTTTCGCGAAAGCGATCCTGATAAGCCCACTGCCAGGAATATTCAAACCTGGCTTCTTCTTTTGGTTCGTAATTGGCCGTATCCATATAGTGAACACCTGTTTCCAGACAGGCATCCATAATGGTCAAATCCTGATACGGCAATGCAACATGAATAACTAGCTTAGGTTGAAAGGACTTGATAAGTGCGACCAGTTCCGGTACATTTTCTGCGTCAATGGCAGCGGTTTGGATATTTTGGCCGGTTCGCTTTTTTACATCAGCAGCGATGTCGTCACACTTGGATTTCGTGCGGGAAGCCAGCATGATCGTAGAAAATGTTTCAGGATATTGTGCACACTTGATGGTAACTACGCGGCCTACTCCTCCCGCTCCGATGATTAATATTTTAGACATTTTGAACTGACTTATTTTATTAGGAATGTTGATAAAATAAATTAAGAGATTATTTCTATTTTTTCAACTAAAATAACGACGCAAAATTAATAGAAAATTCCGGTATTTCACTCTTTATCATTGTCATGCAATCACCATTTTCAATAGCTCTGCACGTGCGGACAGCAAGGCCGCCCGCTCCCCTCTCGGCACTGCTCGTGCTTCCCGCCATAGTTGTAATTTGTCGTTATATAAAACCGCAAAATATCCTATTATTGGCGTAGCCAGAATGATCATCCAAAACAACCATTGATTGACGATCAGCGCCAATAGTAGTAAAACAAAATACTGGACTAAATATACCCCCAGATAAGTACCTAGTCGAACGGAAGAGAAAAATTCAATCTTTCTGGTTTTTTCGGTCGCTATTTTTTTACCAAAATAAAAAGGAAGGAAATTACTCAACCATCCCCAACAAAACGGGATAAAGCCGAGCATTAATAATAGCGTATTTTTTAAGTGCCCATGTTGAGGTTGCACTACCCCACGGTCTGTCAGGTTTTTATTTTTTAATAGCTTACTGTAATCCTGTGTTTCGCGAGCGACTCGTTTTTTATTATCAGGAGACAGGTTATTCATTTTTTTCACCAGCGCTAATTCCTGATTGAGTAAGGTGCTATTTTCCACGTAAGTGGGCAGGACATTCGTTAGCTGATTATTTCGATGGATATCCAATATCTGATTGATCCATTTATCGTCTTCTGGGTTGTCAATATGGATAACCCGTTCGGAGAGTTGAGATTGAATCTCACGGGTAATTTGGAGAATCGCTTTACGAGGGTTTTCGCGGTGTGCGTCTAGATAATCTGCAATACGAATGGGCGTACCTACACTCGCCATGAGGACACTTCGGAATTGATTGGAGTCCGAATAATTTACCCCGACGGGGATAATTTGAACGCGGTCATTTCCGTAGGTTTCGTAAACCCCCAAGGCCATTTTAGCTGTTCCTTTTTGAATAGACCGCAACCGTTTTTCGTGCTTCATATTCCCTTCGGACAAAATAGAAATGCAGGCATTCTGATTTAATAATTCGTAGCAACGATCAAAGGTATCCTGATTGTTTCGCATACCGGAAAATCCATCTCTAAATCTAAAAATAGGGATGGTTCCAATCTGATCGAGGAGCCAAATTTTAAAGGAACTATTAAACAAGTCGCCCCGTAACATGGTATATATTTTTGGAGAAATATGGGTAGCGACAAAGATGGGATCGATGAATGCGGTCGGATGGTTGATGGCTAGAATAGTGGGCGTGCCTTTTTTGATGATGTCTTTATTATCAAAAAATATTTTACTAAAAAACACCCGAATAGCAATCCGAGTCACCCATTTGACAAATTGATAAATCATTGATTAAAAATGAATAGTCTTGATCCGTTTTCTCTTTAAAAATTAGTTTCCATGTACATACCGTTGATTCAACAACGCTTCCATTTCCTTTTTTATCGTCAAGGCCGCAGACCTTGCTTTCACCGCAAAATCTTCTCCGTCTCCGGCATAGATGATTCCGCGTGAAGAGTTGACGAGTAGTCCACCCTGACTGTTGAGTCCCTGCATGGAAACGCCGTGCAAACTTCCGCCTTGTGCACCTACCCCTGGAACGAGCAGGAAGTGATCCGGCGCAATTTTTCGTATTTGCTCGATGTGTGCAGATTGGGTGGCTCCGGTTACAAACATGAGGTTGTCGACCGTTCCCCACTTCTGTGCCTGGCGCATTACTTTTTCGTAGAGCGGCTCGCCGTTTTCCTGTTTTGTAAATTGAAAATCCTTACTTCCTTTGTTAGACGTCAACGCCAGAAGAATGACCCATTTATCATCAAATTCCAGGAAGGGAGTAACGGAATCAATCCCCATATAAGGAGCTACGGTGACGGCATCAAAATTATAGGTTTCAAAGAACGCCTTTGCGTACATCCGCGAGGTATTTCCGATGTCTCCTCTCTTGGCGTCTGCGATGGTAAAGTGGGTATCAGGAATGAGGTCTAGCGTTCTTTCGAGCGCGCGTATTCCACGAATGCCCTGTGCTTCATAAAAAGCGAGGTTGGGTTTGTAGGCAACGCATAGGTCTTTGGTAGCGTTGATGATTTGCTTATTAAACTCAAAGATTGGATCATCTTTTCCCAAGAGATGTTTGGGAATACGATCTAGATCCGTATCGAGACCGACACAGAGATAGGAGCCTTTTTTAAGGATGGTTTGGTAGAGTTCTTTGCGATTCATGGGGAGGAATGAGCGTTTAAGGAATGGCGATTAAGCATTCATGCCATTGATGGCTTCTACACCGGTGAGTTCCGGGATTTTACTTTTGAGGGTTTGTTCGATGCCTGCGCGCATGGTCATGGTCGACATGGCACATCCTTCGCAGTTGCCCAGCCATTTGATGCGCACCACCATATCTTCGGTAACGTCCACTACTTCTACGTTGCCACCATCTACTGCTAGATGCGGCCGTACATCGTCCAATGCGGTATCGATCCGTGTAAGTAAGGCTTGTTTTTCGGCTACTGGCATCATGGTTATTTTATTGTATGACAAAGGTACGATTATTTGAGGAGACCTGAATAGCTTAGGACTAGGATATAGTTAGAGGCGTGGAACTAATAACGGTCCGTTTTGACTTCCTAAAATTAATTCCAATTCCCCTGGTAATGGTCAAATAATAAGTTCCGTATTTTGGCAAGGGAATTTTGGGTCAAGTCGTGCTTAGTCCTCTTCTTCATAGTTTGTCTGCACGGCATCTGCTGACCAGGTGGTTTTTGCTTGTTCTGGCAGGACACCAAAATAAATCATCGCATCATGGATTTCCAGAAAAAAAGATTGTGCGCCCATTTCTTCTATGGTACCAGAGCTGGCCATTTTGTCACGTACCGGACCGATAGAACCGGAGATAACAAAGTGGATGTTTCTCTTTTTAAAATAAAAAAACAATTCCCTCAATACTCGAATACCTGTGCTATCAATGGCGTGTATCCCGGCGGCATCGAGAATAATCAAGCGGAGATTTTTTTTGGTTTTACTAATATTTTGAATGGCGTCCTGAAAGAAGATTACATTGGCGAAATATAACTGGTAGTCCAGCCTCATAATGAGTACATCCTCCGGGCAATGCGCGTCTTCAAATCGTTCTACGTTACGGTATGCCTGAGAATTTGGGAGACGTCCCAAAACGGCTAAATGAGGACGGGAACTACGATAAATAAAAACGGCCAGTGAAAGCGCTACGCCTACCAAAACTCCTTTTTCAATACCAAATATCAAGGTAACAACAAAGGTAACGGCCATCATAACAAAGTCTGTTTTATGAGATTTCCATAGACGTTGCATTTCTTTATAATCAAACAGATTACGAATGGCAAAAATAATGATGGCTGCTAAAACGGCGTTGGGAAGATAATAGAAAAGTTTAGTGAAAAATAATAATGTCAACCCGACTACTAGCCCCGTGGTAATGGAAGATAGTCCAGATTTTGCGCCCGCTTCGTCATTGATGGCAGAACGAGAAAAGCTGCCAGAGGTGGGAAGAGATTGAAAGAAACTTCCGCCGATTTTGGATAATCCCAGCGCGATGAGTTCCATATCGGGTCGAATGCGGGATTCCTCGTGGCGACGCTGAATGGTTTTAGCGATACCGATACACTCTACTACACCCATCACTCCTACGGTTATCACAGTGGGGATCAAAAGCAGCGCATTTTCAATACTAAGCTCAGGCAAAATAAAGCTAGGTAGTCCATCGGGAATTTCCCCGACCACCCGCATTCCAGCTAGTTGTCCACTCTTTGAGAGCCACCATGCGACGATTATGCCGATGACGACTACGATTAATGCGCCGGGTAATGCACGATTGATTTTTTTTAATATCCATAAAGCGAGAATACTGGTTACACAAAAGAGGAGTGCCATCCGGTTCATCTCAAGAAGGTGATGGAAACTATAGTAAACGGTTTCGTAGAGATAGCTAAATCGAGGTACGGGAATACCCGTTACATTCCGAATCTGGCTGATAAAAATAATGACAGCTGCCGCTCCAGTGAACCCTGTGATCACGGGTTGTGAAATAAAGTTTACCAAAAAGCCCAATCGAAAAAGTCCTAGTGCCGCCTGAAAAATTCCTACTAGTAATCCGGTTAAAATAATAAGGCTGATGTATTCGGATGTCATGGGATCAGCTAGCTGACTGACACCGGCCAATAGCAAGATGGAGGAGATGGCAACTGGCCCAATGGCTAATTGCCCTGAAGTACCAAATATGCCGTAAATGATGAGTGGTATCAGTCCGGCGTATAGTCCATAAATGGGTGGAATCCCAGCGAGTAAGGCATAGGCCATTCCCTGTGGAATAATCATGACCGCTACGACGATTCCCGCCAATACATCCTTGCGCCAGTCTTTGGCGTAATAAGTTTTTAGTGTACCGTAGAGGGGGAGCCAGCGTTTTATTTTCATAACAAAAAGGAACTTCTGTCCTAAAATGGTCTACATTTTAAAACGGAGAAATTAGGGAAAAAGTTATGGATTAATGGGTAATTCATCTTTATTCTAAAATAATTTATATCCTTCTAAATAATTCCTGCCTTTGCCGACAGGCAGATTTTTGTTTAGCATTTGGGGTTGTCGGTGGGGTGTGGGAATAGGTCTTGCTCGTCTTCGTTGGGTCGGTCGGTGAGGCAGCGGAAATCTTTTTCGATAAGGATGGATAAGGTGGTTTTGTCTCCTGTGGAAATTGATGTTTGTATACCGACTTCATTGGTAGTGGCCCAGTTATGGAGTTGAAGGGCGGGTATACGGATGTGGATCGTGTTATTTTCGAAAAGGGCTTCGGGGTTTTCGGTGGTGGTTTCAGTTAGATGGTACGTTAGGGTTTGTTGGTTGGGGAAGTGAGTGGTGACTATGACGGGTTCATGATCCGCTATTCGCTTTACTTCTGATTGTGAGAGGCGGAGGCGGATACTATTATTGAGTATTCTTAATTTCATGGATTTAATTTTCTAATTTAACAAAATAGTTACCGTTTGAGTTTTGGATCCAGCTGGTAAGCTCGTTGTAAGTATTTATTTGCAGTATTCAGGTCTTTTTTATCTCGGTAGGCGTAGCCCAGATAGAGGTTGAGGGTAGCATTATTGGGGTCGTATTTTAATCCTTCGGTAAATTGGGTGATGGCCTGATCGAAGCGGCGAGTTTGGGCATATACGCTGCCCAGGTTGCGACGGGCGTCGACGTAGCGGGGGGCAAGCTGAACGGCTTTCAGGTATACTTCTTCAGCTTTTTGCAGGTTGCCTTTTTTAAAATAGATAACGCCCATATTGCTGTATATTTTGGCATCTTTAGGATCATACTCTAGGGATTTTTGATATTGCTGCATGGCCTTGTCGTACTCTTTTTGGCGATAGTAAGCCAGCCCCAGTTGTCCATAAGCATCCGCGTAAGTGGGATATAATTCGATGGCTCGGTTGAAATGTTGGAAGGCTGCGTTTTGATAAGCTATCTTTTGAGTACCATCCGTTTCAGTCAATGCTTTTTGAACTTCTTCTAACCCAAGGTGAAAGTTTAGTTTCGCACTATTGGGGGCAGTTTGTATGTCGGTTTTGTAGAGCGTATAGCTGTCATACCAGGCGGCATTTCGAGTGACCGTTTTTCCGCTATAAAATAAAAACAATATTCCCGTAACAATAAAAAGTAATTTATTTTTATTAAAAATAGTGGCTAACCCAGTATCCCTCTTATCAAGTTTTCCTCCGTATTCATACAAGCCCATCACTACTGCGATACAAAATCCCAGGCTGGCGACATATAAAAACCGTTCTCCGTAAGAAGAACCGATGGGTACAAATAAGTTGGAATAAATAGAAAAACTAATAAATAAAAACGAGGTACCAAAGGCAGACCATCTTTTCTTTCTCACGCCCCATATATTGTAGAAGACCGTCGCCTGAAGTGCCACAAACATGGCAATCACTGTAATGTTTGCAGGACTCACGGACGGAATTTGGGAATACCCAAAATCGCTCCCCAACTGCCACGGGATAACCAATGCTGCTAAATATTTTCCTAATAATAAAAATGCCGTCGCAAACCAAGAAGCGGTGGAAGGTGTAGCAATCAACAAATTATCCAGCGGAGAAATCGTGCCGATCCCCTGCGTTTTCAAGATGGCGTACCGAACACCTAAATAAAATGCTAGTGGGAGCAAAAAGACGGCAGCCGAGGCTAATCGCTTCGTCCACTTTTTATCGGAAATAAATGCGGCAAGGGTGGGAAAAATAGCCACGAATGTCACTGAATTTTCCTTGGAAAACAACGCCAAGGTATAGCATACCAACGCAATAATTAACGCATTAATTTTATCTGTTTTTAAAAAATCTACGTAATAAGACATTGTAAACAAACCAAACAACAAAGCCAATATCTCATCCAGACTTTTAATGTTTGCCACTACTTCTACATGTACGGGATGCGCAACAAAAAGCGCTGTCACCAGTCCAGGCAGTAGTATATGTAAGTCCGGCCACATTTTGCGGAGCAACTGAAAAATCACAACCGCTGTCAAAACAAACAACAAAACATTAATTAAATGTAATGGAAAAGGATTATCAGGACTGACTTGCCAAACTAATGCAAAAACAGCCAGCGAGATCGGCCGGTATAAGCTACCCAGGTTATTCCAATATCCAAAACGATAATTGGTTGTAAAAATTTCGGGCCAACCCGACAATCCTTTTTGCACCACAAAATTATCGGTCAAGACAGAAGCATCGTCTAATGCAAACTGATGGCCAAGGGTATTGGCGTATAAGAGAAACGCGAGGAGGGCCAGCGCATAGGGCAGCCAGGTGAATGCAGCACTGGAAGCTGTTGGCGTTACTTTTTTTACTGATTTTTTAAGTTTGGATTTCTTTTTACTCATTGCGAAGGCAAAAGTAAGGAAAGGTTGGAAGAAAGAGAAGTTTTCTTCTACGCTCCCAGAATTATTTTTTTCTGTGTGTACTGGCCATCCGGTATGATCGCAAGGCTATAAAAGAAACAAGACCATTACGGCTTTGCCAAACTCCCCCTAATACCAATAATTCACCTTCAGCACAATTGCCCGATTATTCGTCCGTACACTATTCCTACTCAAAAGCCCATCAAAAACATCATAATTATCCACATACACCAAATAGACATCTGACATCGGCGAAAATCTCCATTGCAATCGGGAATTGATGCCCATAAATTCATTTTGGTCAACATATTGAAATAAAGTCGTCCAAAGTAAATTTCTACCAAATCCGATTTCCAGTTTGGCCAGTAAAGCGGTGATAATTTCTTTCCCGTAAGGATCAGGAAAATCCAATTTATTCCATTGGTATCCAAATCCTAAATTCCCCCACGGTTGCACCCGAAAATTAATATCCGCTTCTGCCTGGCTCAATCTTCCATTATAAAAACCTCCGGTTTGTCCACCTAATCCGTAGCGGATCAGTTTTCTTTCATCCGAAGAATAGGACGCTGCTACGTTGGCGAAAGTATATCGGTCCGCTGGTAGCGGTTCGCCGTCTGACACAAAGCCAAATGGAAACAGTAATTCAATTTCATTACGTGCAGTACTCACTTCAAATTGAGCAGTATTCCGAAAAGCTACCGAATAATTTATTTCATTAAATAATTCGTTAAAACTCCAATCTGAGTTGGTATAATAAACGTTGGTCAGGCTAATATTATGTCTGGTGATTTTACCTTTTTTAGGTCGAATTCTATACGTAAACCTGGCAATATTATCTGTAAAACCGACTCGGATGGTTGTGTCTCTCTGCGCATCATAGTTTTCCGTTCTTTGCACAAATCCCATATCCGCAAAATAGTTTTCCTGCACAATCGCACTTGCGGCTACGATCTCCCAGGATGGGTCTGTATATTCTACGCCGTAGGTATAAAAACCTGTTTTACCAGTTACCTCCGGTTTAAATGAGTGGTGCATACTACCCCAGGCACTTACCTTTCCATCATTACTTACATATCCTGCATCCAAGCTAGTATTCCTGCCGAAATCTTTACGAACCATTTCACTTTTGTCAAAAGCCTGTCTATTCAGAAACAATCCTCTTACGTAGGAACGGCCAAAATTTTTCTGGAGGCTCACGGCGCTTTGATTCTGGCCCAAAGAATTTTCGCTTTCCAGAGAATGTATATTCATCAATCCTATTCGGGTTGTCTTGTTCAGATTTCCAGTCAATCTGGCACCATACAAGATCGGTACCGCGTTTCGTCTGCTATCCAATCCAATTCGCCTAGAAAAGAAAGGTCGTACATTTGAATAGCCAAAGTCCGCAAACAAATCTCCATTTTCCAAAAAGAAGGTGCGTTTTTCGGGAAGAAAAATATTAAACCGGGTAAGATTGGTTACCAACTCATCCACTTCGATTTGAGAAAAATCAGGATTAAAAGTTACATCAAGATTAAGTGTTGGACTGATAGAGACCCGCGCATCTAATCCGGCAGAAGCCGAAAGTTTCACTTCTTCTCCTGCCAGTTTGTTAACAGAGCTTGTAACGAAAGGAATAACATTGAAATTACCTTTTTTAGAAATTGGTGCTTCATCAAATACCAATGCACCCGCAAAAGCAACATCCGGAGGCCAGAAAGATTCTGGTACGGCCGTCCAGTTATGGTATTCATTGTCATTAATATGATTCCGCACAAAATTCATCCCCCATTCTTTTTCATCCGGACTAAAACGAAGAATTTTAAATGGGATTGCCATTTCCATAGACCAAAATTCTTTCTCTATTTGAACTTCACTATACCATTTGTTACTCCAGTCGCTATTGATGTCTCCCGATGATCGCAACGCATCCCACTGTTGTCCCGCTGCGGTGACACCAAACAAAAAGCCATTAGTTCTGGTATTTAGCGGATCAAGGACAATCGCAATTCCATCATTGTCCCAATATTCGTCTCTCTTCAAAGATTGAATGATGACCTCTTCCTTCTGAAAACATTTAGCTGCTACGTAAAGATAAGTATCGTTGTAGGTCAACATCACTTCCGTTCTGGGATCGGCCCCTGCTGCAAAAAAGGGTGTTTTCTGCCAAAAATCTGAACCTATATTAGCTGTAGTCCAGGCTGCGTCATCTAATTTACCATCAATGACAACGGGCTTTTCCGCCTTCGTTATTCCTAATCGAAAGACCTTTTTGAAATCTTCCACTGCTGGTTGCGCAGAAAGTAACTGAAATAAAAACAGGCATCCTATTGTCAATAATTTTTCCACGCTATTTTGTCTTTAATTAATTTGTAAAAGGAAGTTGTTTCTATAAAATCCTACTCCTCCAATTAAGTAGGCAAATTTAGCAATTTACATTGAAAATAGGTTTATGAAACTTTACAAGTTTTGTAAACCAGTTATCTCATCATCCTTACTAAAAAATCCCGATCATCAGGTTAAGCTGGTAATCGGGATTTTTTCAGTTACTCGTTATATTCAAAGCGCGTTTATTATTTTATTTTATAAACATCGTTCTCCCGATCCACATCTGCCATTCTTTCTTTTGCATCAATTTGAATCATTTCGATGGTATCAAGGTTAGAGGGAATTTTCAGTTCGTAAGTTAGATGGGTCCAAGGCCAATCAGGGGACTGGATAAAAGCAGGATCATCTTTGGGCGCTGGTTTTTGTCCACGCATGATGACCAGTGGGATATTGACAATGGCTTTTTCACCATTTTTATAGGTGATGGTCACATCAAGTGGCATAGGCATTATTCCTTTTCGTTCCAGGGTAATGACGGTTCCTTTGTCTCCCTGTTCGGCTGACTTGATCCCATAATCAATCGTGTGGGTAGTGTTGACCATATATTCACGGTACCAGTCCAATTCCAGGTCGGAAGCTTTTTCCATTATCCGGATAAAGTCATTTGCGTTCGGGTGTTTAAATTTCCAGGTGTCAAAATAATCTAACAATCCTTTTTCAAATGCCTCGGCACCCATGATGTATTCCAGTTGAGCTAAGAATACATTTCCTTTTACGTAAGAGCCTACGCCGTATGCGGCATTGGTGGTATAGTGGTCGGCGTGGGTACTTAGAGGCTCTTCTGCTCCGCTGGCGGAGAAATTAGCGTATCCTTTTAAGGAGCCGGATTGTGGAAATTCGGAAATTTCTCGGCCTGCAAATGCAGGTACTTTGGTTTTTAAATGGTTCATCACATCGTCACTGGCGTAGCTGGTAAATCCTTCATCCATCCAGGGATACAAAGCTTCATTCGTTCCCAAAATCATCTGATACCAACTGTGCATCAGTTCGTGTACAGACACGCCCACCAAGCTACTAAATTTCCGTTCTCCCGTAATCAGAGTCGCCATAGGGTATTCCATTCCACCGTCTCCTCCCTGAATAAAGGAGTACTGATCGTAGGGATATTTTCCATATTTTTTATTAACAAAACTAAAGGCAGCATCCATCGCTTGCGGAAGTAAAGGCCATTTTTCTTCTGTGTTTTCGTTTTTGATATACAAAAAGTGCATCATCGGGCCGTCTTTGGCCTGCTGTGTAATGTGGGTATAATCCGGATCTGCTGCCCATACAAAATCGTGGACATTGGGAGCTTTAAAGTGCCAAGTGAGTTTTTTGCCTTTGGGGCGTTTAACTTTTTGTCCCTGTGCTTGGTATCCGTAACCAATTTTTTCCGGATTTTGTAAATATCCTGTTCCTCCAAGAATGTATTCTTTATCAATTGTAATTTTTACATCAAAATCTCCCCATACCCCATAAAACTCTCGTCCGATATAAGGATTGGCGTGCCAGCCCTGATAATCGTATTCACACATTTTAGGGTACCATTGTGCCATCGAATAGTCTATGCCTTCTTTGTTGAATCGGCCCGACCTTCGAATCTGTACGGGTACCTGTGCCGTAAACTCCATTTCAAATTCGGCTTTGCTATTAGCCTGGATGGGGTCACTCAGCGTTACTTCCAGAATGGTGCCTACGATATCGTATTTGACTGGCTTGCCATTGTGTAATAATTTACTGACTTTAATAAACCCGATTTCATCTGGGTTCAGTTTGCTAATTCTTCCACCTACGCGTTGATCCGAATCTACGAGGGCGCGATTCCGCATATCCATCATACTGCCAGGCTGGAAGGCATTGAAGTAGAGGTGATAAAAAACCTTGTTTAGTTCGTCGGGAGAATTGTTGGTATAGGTTACTTTTTGCGTCCCTTCGTATTGATGTTTTTTAGTATCAAAATCAATTCCCATTTCGTAGTTAATGGCTTGTTGCCAACGTTCGGGCTGCGCGGAGAGGAAGGTTTGTGAAAAAAGCAAAATTGTTATAAAAAATAATTTATACATTGTTAGGTTATTTTAATAATAAATTTCAAAATTTAGGACTAACGTTACGCTATATCAAATGGTTCTTCAGTTCCTGAATCTATCCATCGATCACGAACGGATCCGAATACTTTTGACCAATCAGTCCAGCCATACTTTCTAGCACAAAGATAAATAAATCCCGTCGCTATTATGTAAAATACGGGTACCATAAAGGTAGTATTTACCTCTGAAACCCGAAAAATCGCGTCTGTTTGCAAGGCAGACCCGGTAAAGGTAACGAAAGTGGCCCCAAACATATTATTTGCAGCATGGATGCCCAAGGCTAGTTCCAGTCCTTCGTCCATTAAGGTAAGGATGCCCAAAAATGCGCCCATTCCAATATAATAGGGCATCATAATCCACAGTCCAAATTCCTTGATTTCCGGATTCATCAGGTGCATGGCCCCAAATGCAATCGACGTCACCACCAGGGCAGCCAGTCGACTATCCGTGGCCAGTCCGATACCTTGTAGCAAATACCCTCGAAAAAATAATTCCTCGAAGGAGGTCTGTAGTGGTAAAATAAATATCGTGATGGCCATCAGGGGCAACCACTTACTGAAGTCGAGCTGAAAGACATATACGCTAGGATCCATCAGGTAAGAAGCGATTTCCAGAATCATTAATAGAAAAAACCAGATGCCAAAACCAAACCCTACTCTACCCCATCGGACTTGCTGAAAAGGCGTAATCAACGTTTTTAATTTTCGTTTATGGATGACGGCTACACCAAACCACAAGGCCATCAATCCTCCAACAAAAGACAGCAGGATCAACAATAATCC
>Ga0114957_1000976_pt1 | contig 34055 bp, 18 predicted proteins | sample BantaG_FD_87175 | JGI IMG/M metagenome (GOLD analysis project Ga0114957, IMG submission 87175) | Marine algal microbial communities from Bantry Bay, Ireland - BantryBay_4 metaG | ecosystem: Host-associated > Algae > Red algae > Unclassified | place: Bantry Bay, Ireland | collected 2014-11-21
CATCGGTATTTTTTTGATTAATAGCTAGAGACCCAACAGACTGCAATGGCGCATCATCAAAAATAGGTTCCCAACGTACTCCTCCACTTTCAGATTTCCAAACACCACCTGATGCGGTACCGACATAAATGATTTCGGGATTACTTAAATCAACGTCAATGGCAGTCACCCGTCCACTCATTCCTGCGGGGCCGAGATTACGCATTTTTAAATTTTCGAGGTCTTCGACATTTATTTTTTGGGAAAAACAGAAAATAGGGAAGAGGCTTAGGATTAAAAAGGTTAGGCAAATTCTCATGGTTTGCAATGTTTTGTTTTGTAAAATTTAGAAAAGCTAATTTATTGAAAAAAAATGGGAAGAGATAATATAAGTAGGTCTGGTTAGCTTCTAGAGTATTATTTTACCGTTTTTGTGTGAGTGTAAACGATACTGTGATTTTTTTTGAGGTGGAATGGTATGATGATTATGAGTTTTTATTTTTGGTAATAAAATAATATAAAACAGGAATAAAATATAAACTAGCAAAAGTACCTAACAATAATCCTCCAATAATTGCATAAGCTAATGGACGCTGCAATTCTGCACCTAGTCCTACCGAAAACAAAATAGGAATCAATGCTAAAATAGTCGTCAATGAAGTCATAATAATTGGTTTCAATCTCCGATTTCCAGCTTCATGTATTGCAGTAACCAAATCATTATTTTTTACCAATTGGTTCATCATATCTATTTTTAAAATAGCATCATTGACCACAATTCCACTCATGGCAATGATACCTATGATAGATACCAAATTGATACTTTGCCCCATCCAATACAATAAAAAGAATGCGCCTACAGATCCAATTGGCACAGTCAGTATGACAATAAAAGGCTGTACAAGTGATTCAAATTGTGCCGCCAAAATTAAATATAACATGATAATTGCAATGCCTAAAATAACATTGAGTTCTTTGATTAGCGTTTGGTTTTCAAAAAACTGACCTGAAAAATGTACCGTGAATTGACCGTCCTCCAAAATAGTGTCTTTTATTTTTTTGACAATTGTAGGGGAATAGTTTTCCATTTCTAAATGTAAAGCTTCTCCCGACTTTGACGATTTGATAGACTTGTAATAAAGACAATCAATGACAATCAATGACAATCAAAGACAATCAAAGACAATCAATGACAATCAATGACAATCAATGACAATCAATGACAAGTTTAACTAAAGGCTTTAAATTGTTCTTTTAAAGAAGGATTTGGATAACCTAGATGCTCATAAATAACTTTTTGCCATTCAGGATAAACATCTCCAGAAGGCAATTGGATGTCAACTCTATCTAATTTTCTTTTTAAATTTCTATAACTCTGCCCATATTCATCCGCAATTTGCAATCGAGTCTTAGGTCTAAATTCAGCGTATGTTTGTTTAATCATTTCTACGTATTTTCTTATTGTTAGTTAAAGTTATATATAAGCGTCACCATTTGTAACTGTACTGTTACAAAAATTTTGTATGATACCAACAATGTAAAAATGGAAAAGTACTGAGAGCGATCAAAGCACTTATTCCATAGCTGTTATATTTAAGTTTAAAATTCATCTCAATTGTAAAAAAAAACTTGGAGTTTTCAAAAATATTTAATAAAAAATAAAACTTTAACATTAAGGCTATACGAAAATGTCTTTTAGATTTCATTTTGCTTTTATGTAGAAATAACTAATTTTACATAAAAGATAAAGTTTTTGAAAACTTACTTCTCTTCCTTTTCTACTTTAATTATTTTTTGTGTATTGACTGTTATCGGTTTTGCACTTACACCATTGTTGCCCGTTCAGTTTTTACCTTCTGCTCAATCGTCGAGTATTTCAGTTCAATTCTCATGGGGTGAAACTGCTCCTGAAATAATAGAACAACAAATTGTAACACCACTCGAAGGAGCTTTGAATTTGATTCAAGGCATTCAAAAAATAACTTCCATTTCTCAAAAAGGTTCAGGGCGTATTCAGTTAGAGTTGGACAAAAAAATAGAGTTGGATTTTTTAAGATTTGAAGTAGCTAATAAGATTCGACAATTATATTCTAGCTTTCCCGAAGGAGTAACTTACCCTCAAGTACGTATCAATAATGTAGAAAAGAAAGCAGAACAACGTCCCATTCTCGTATATTCATTGAGTGGAGAGACTCCACCTTCCGAATTATTTCGCTATGCCAATGAAGTACTCAGTCCACAACTTGCCGTTACGGAAGGCTTGCAATCCGTACAGGTGGAAGGTGGCAATGAGATGGAGTGGCGAATCACTTACGATGCCGCCTTGATGCAAATGCTTGGGGTGGAAGTGAAGGATATAAGAAAAAGTATTCAAGATTTATTTCAGACCCAAGCACTTGGGATTGCACAAGAAGGCACGCAAACTATTTTTGTAAATCTAAAAAATAATTGGATCAATGAATCCTCCGAACATATCGAATGGAAAACGATTCCTATTCTTAGAGATTCCGTCAAAACCATTTATCTAGGAGATATTGCTATCATCCATCTCGCTGAACAAGTTCCCCAACAATACTATCGCATCAATGGCAAAAACAGTATTCGATTATTTTTTTTTCCAGAAAAAAATACCAACCATATTGAATTAGCAAAAAAATAAAATCGAACATTCAATTAGTGGAAGAGCAATTGCCACTTTCTTATCAGTTGTTTTTGGACGATGATGCTACGGAATATTTAGCCGTAGAATTGGATAAAATTGTTTTGAGAAGTGGTTTGTCTTTGGGTATTTTATTACTGTTTGTATTGTTGGTTTATCGGAGTTGGCGACATTTATTGGTTATCGTGTGTAGTTTGTTAGCAAATCTAGGCGTGGCGTTTATTTTTTATTATTTATGGCAGGTAGAAATGCATTTATATGCATTGGCAGGGATTACCGTTTCCTTTGGAATTATTATCGACAATGCAATTGTGATGGTTCATCATCTAAGAAGTCAAGGAAATTTAAAAGAATGTATGGAGGAAATGGAAAAGGAAATGCCGTTGGGTTATTTGATTGAGGAACAGCGGCATTCATTTAATAATGAAAACAAACAAAATTGGTTGTTGCTTCTAGTGATTGGTTTTATCTTTTTTATTTGTGCGATTATTTTTGAATCGCTTCGACAAGCATTTGCAGTTATTCTTTTAATACCAACTTCATTTATAGGAATATTTTTAACCTTCTATTGGTTTGACTTTAATTTTGACCAAGGAGGTTATGCATCATTTATATTATTGAGTGGCATCGTGGTGAATAGCATTATTTTTATTATTAACGATTATAATCAGTTTCGAAAAAGATTTACTAATCGTAGCAGTCTCAAAAACTATATAAAAGCTTTTCAACATAAAATTAGTCCTATTCTATTAACTATCATTTCTACCATATTGGGTTTAGTTCCTTTTTTATTACATGGTTCTCGTGAAGTGTTTTGGTTTTCGCTTGCGGTAAGTACTATAGGTGGATTGCTATTTTCACTTATTGTAATATTTCTATTTATTCCAATATTTATAGTGGAGAAATGAAATTTTGTCTGACACTAATATTTTCAGATACTTATCAATTGCAAATTTTAGTGGCGATTGATGGAGTATTTAGAATCAATTATATGCAAAAAGGGTATTTTTTTAAATTGCTAATATTCATCTCAATTGCTGTGAATTTTACCTTTTTTGATTCTCTTTTCATTTTATAGGCATCATATTAACGCAAAACTGTATCTTTAAATAGTAAATCAACACCTACCTTAAAAAACAAATCATTTTTATTTTTAATGTGAAAGCATTGGAATGATTTATTTTGACAAATTTTTTAAAAATTCTTATCCCAATATATCACGAATAATTAAAATATAATTAATTGAAAAACTCATATAAGTAATTGATTGTCAGTTGTTTATGTTTTTTTTAATAAATTATTTTTAACACCATTCAACTTCAGAAAACCTTTAAAAATATATATAGCTATTCAGAAAATTGAAATGTAATTTTTCGATAACATTATCTATTTACCTAACTGATTATATATATTAGTATGAAAAAACAATTACTCCCGACCACATTAGCTATTTTTATTTTAATGACCTGTTTAGCTTTTTCTTCCAAATCTGAATTTTTAAAAGAATATTGCCCTCCTTCCGATATCACATTATATATGACCAGCTCAGAAGAACATTTTGAGGTGACTTTGGAGCCAATAGGAAGTAACCAAATTATTGTATGTGATTTAGAAATTGGGAAAAACTACTTAGCCTATGTCGAAAATTCTTCATGTACTGAAAAGCCAGTTTTTGAGATTAATTCCAATTTTCCTTCCTCCAGAAAAGTTTTTACTGCAGCCAATAAATGTTACCATTTAAATTTGAATAATTTTTGTGATAACCCTGTTGACGCAAGTTTGATGATAAAGAAAACCTCTAGAGACTCAGAGGAAAGTGATTTATTAAAAATGGTGCCTGTAACCGTCAATCCTAATTTATCAGCTACAGAATTGATAGAGGATGTATTTATTGGAGGGGGATGTTTTGATGTAACCAATGTTCAAACAATAGGCCCAGATGCGGGGGTGGGTTCATTTGGTAATGGTGCTGCATCTATAGGATTTGACGAAGGTGTAGTAATATCTACAGGAAATATTACCAATATACCTGGTCCTAATAATGCAGAAGGAACCACGACTCAATTTAATGTTACAGGTGATTCCCAATTGAATCAGCTTACTTCTCAACCTATAGGTGATGCAGTCGGAATTGAATTTGATTTTTCTCCTACTATATCAGAAATTGAATTCAAATTTGTATTTGCATCAGAAGAATATTGTGAATTTGTTGATGATATCTACAATGATGTTTTTGGGTTTTTTATTTCTGGGCCAGGAATAAACGGCCCATATGCAGGTGCTGAAAATCTTGCAGTATTACCAGGGACTAATACCGCCATCACTATCAATACCGTTAATAATAGTTTGAATGATGGGTTTTTTAATCCGAATAGTACTAGCTGTGGAGGAACAACCAATATTGCGGATATAGAGTTTGATGGTTATACCACTATAATTACTACTTCTGCGACGGTGATTCCTTGTGAAACTTATCATATCAAATTAGTGATAGGTGATGGGAGTGATACAGAGTTTGATTCAGCTGTATTTTTAGAAGCAGGTAGTTTTACAGCAGGTGGAGAAGCAACCGTTACTGGTGGAAATGCTAATGGTTCAGAAGTGATTTATGAAAATTGTGGGACGGATGGATTTATCACATTCGTTAGAGAAACAGGTGATGTGTCTCAACCCCTAGAAATTATTTACACTATAAATCCAGCTAGTACTGCAACTGCTGGAGTAGATTATAATGCTTTGCCTACAACAATTACGATCCCTGCTGGACAAACAGAAGTAACCATTCCTATCGTCGCAGTAGCGGATAATATTACAGAAGGAATAGAAACAATAATTATTGATATAGAAAACTCATGTTCTTGTATGAATAGTACTTCTACTATCGAAATTGATGACGTTCCTGCAATAGTATTATCTCCTTTAGTCGATGAATCTTTATGTAATCCTGATGTAGTAAGTTTAGCCCCCACAATTTCTGGGGGAGCAGAACCGCTTACTTATAGTTGGAGTACCGGAGAATCGACTCCCAGTATTAATCCATTGGTCAATCAAACCACCACCTACACCGTCACCGTAAGTGATGCATGTGGTGCCAATACTACCACTTCAGCAACTATTGAAATAGGAGAAACGCCAACAGGCTTGGTAAGTAGTTTAGGAGACATATGTTCATCAAGTAACTTCCCAGCAACCATTGTTCAGTTTGATTTTACTGGTGATGGGCCATGGGATTTATTTTATACAATAGATGGAATTCCTCAACCCCCTTTAATTGGACTAACAGATAATCCATATTCATTAGTCACAGGCCAACCAGGTAGTTATCAAATAACTCAATTGAATTCAGGTGATTGTCCTGGAATAGGAAGTGGCTTGGCAGTTGTTGAAGAAATAGATATTGATCCTTTTTTATTAGAAACAAACGTAAGTTGTTGGGGAGATAACAATGGTTCCATATTTGTGATTCCTGGTGGAACTGGACCATTCTCATACTCATGGAATGATCCATTTGCAGGAGTGCAACCTAATCCTATGAATTTACCTCCTGGAACTTATACCGTTACTGTATCTGACTTAAGCGGATGTACAGGTTCCGCAACAACAGTAATAACGGAGCCAGACCCAGTTCTTGCAACTGCGGAAGGAAATTCTGTGGATTGTAATAATCTTAACGGTGGAAGTATAGACCTAACAATAATGGGAGGAGTTGCTCCATTTGCTTTTATTTGGACTAGTGGAGATACGGGAGAAGATCCAACTGGTTTGACTGCTGGAACGTACTCTGTAACTATCATTGATGGTGCAGGATGTTTTGCATTTGCAGATGCTACTGTAGAAGAAAATTTTGAAACACCTACTGCTGTTGCCAATGCTCCTAATACATTGGGATGTAGTGGTGCAGCTATTTCAATTAATGGAAATGGATCGAGCGATGGAGGTAATTTTACTTATGCTTGGACTACAGCAGATGGTAATATTGTTTCGGGAAATAATACTTTAAATCCAATGGTAGATGCGGTAGGTACTTATCAAATAGTAGTCACTAATTCTGATAATGGTTGTATGGAGACCGCTACCGTGAATGTTACTGAAGTACAAGATTTACCTACTGCTGTAGCTGATGCACCACAACTTTTGGATTGTAATAATGATGAAGTAATGATTAATGGATTTGGTTCAAGTAATGGACCAGAGTTTACCTATTTATGGACCACTTCAAACGGAACGATTGTATCAGATGAGACCACGTTATCACCAACTGTAAGTGGTCAAGGAGATTATACATTGACCGTAATTAATAATTCTAACGGTTGCGAAGAAAGCACAATGATAACTGTTTTTGAAAATGCAACTGAACCATCTGCTGATGCGGGACTTCCTCAACAAATAGATTGTGGTAACTCCGAAGTAATGCTAACTGGATCAGGAAGTTCAGGATCTAATTTTTCTTATCTATGGACTACTTCAAATGGAACTATTTTATCAGATGAGACCACGTTGACACCTACGGTTGGAGCAGAAGGAACCTACCAATTGATTGTAACTGATAATTCAAATGGCTGTACCATGGCTTCCACCGTTAATGTTACTGCTGATGTTAATGTGCCAACAGCAAATGCAGGTACGGCTGATGATGTAACCTGTAATACGACTCAAGTAACTTTGAATGGAAATAGTTCAGGTACTGGTGATATTTATTTATGGACAACTGGTGATGGTACTATTTTAAATAATGAAACTACACTTAATCCTACTGTTGATGGAATAGGAACTTACCAACTTTTGGTAACTGCGCCTAATGGATGTACTGCAATTTCAACCGTAACGGTTGGGGAAAATACCACTCCACCAACTGCCGATGCGGGTATGGATATGAGTATTGATTGTGATGCTTCTGTAATTAGTTTAAATGGAAGTGGAGCAAGTAACAGTATTTATACATGGACTACACCAGATGGAAATATCTTATCAGGAGATAATACACTAACTCCTTCTGTAGATGCTATTGGAACTTATATTTTAACCGTAACAGATAATGTAACGGGCTGTACCAATACCGCTTCTATGATGGTCAATGGTTCCGCTGTTTTACCAACTGCAGATGCAGGGCCACAACAGTTGATTGATTGTATCGATACACAAGTAACATTAGATGGTTCAAATTCTGAATCAGTTGGTGATATTAGTTACCTCTGGACGACGACTGACGGCTCTATAGTTTCAGGAGAAAATACGACCATGCCGATTGTAAATGGAGATGGAACTTATACGTTATTAGTTACCAATAATGATAATGGTTGTACTCAAACGGCAACTGTAGAAGTAACAGAAAGTATAGACCAACCGACAGCAACTGCAGGAGATCCAATGGTATTAACTTGTACGCAAGATGAAGTCACCTTAAATGGAAATGGTTCAAGTTCAAATGGTGATTTTTCCTATCAATGGAATACTACGAATGGAAGTATTCTTTCAGGAGAAAATACATTAACACCTACGGTAAATGCAGCAGGAACTTATCAGATTATTGTAACAGATAATGATAACGGTTGTACCCAAGAAGCATTTGTGGATGTAACGACGGATGGCAATCTTCCTAATGCAGAAGCAGGAACTGCTGCGGATTTAACCTGTAATACTTCACAAGTGATCCTTTCAGGAAGTGGTTCGATGGGAGGCAATTATTCCTACCTCTGGACAACAACGGATGGAAGTATTGTTTCAGATGAAAATACCCTGACTCCAACTGTCGATGGAATAGGAACCTACCAACTTTTAATTACAGATAGTAATAATGGATGTACTGCCATTTCAACGGTAATGGTTGGGGAAAATATAACACCTCCAACTGCTGATGCAGGACTTGACGTGAGTATTGATTGTGGAACAACAGTAATTACTCTTGATGGTAGTGGTTCAAGTTCAGGAGGTTTCTCTTATGAATGGACGACGATGGATGGAAGTATTGTTTCAGATGAAAACACCCTAAATCCAACTGTTGATGCTGTAGGAACGTACCAATTAGTAGTCACTAACGATGCGACAGGTTGTACCTCATTAGCAACTACTGATGTGATTAGTTCTGCTATTTTACCCATCGCAGAAGCTGGCGACAATCAAGTCATAGATTGTACGAATAGTGAAACAACTCTAGATGGTTCAAGTTCCGAAGTAGGTGCTAATATTACTTACCTCTGGACGACTCAAGATGGAAGTATTCTTTCAGGTGAAAATACATTGATGCCTACTGTAGATGGAGAAGGAACATATACCTTAGTGGTAAGTAATGGAGATAATGGATGTAGTGCGATTTCGAATGTATTAGTAGAACAAAATATAGATCAACCTATAGCAAGTGCCAATACAGACGCTTCAATCACTTGTACCGAAAATGAAGTAACACTAGATGGAAATGGTTCAAGTACAAATGGTAATTTTAGCTACGAATGGACAACTCAAAATGGAAGTATTTTATCAGGAGAAAATACATTAACACCAACGGTCAATGCCGCAGGTACTTACCAAATTTTAGTCACTAATACAGATAATGGATGTACTCAAATAGCTTCAGTTGATGTAGAAGTGGATGGAGATATTCCAACTGTTGATGCAGGAGCTGCTGCGGATATAACTTGTACTACAAATGAAATTATTTTAAATGGTTCAGGTTCTACAGATGCCAATTTTACCTACACTTGGACGACCATGGATGGTACTATTGTTTCTGGTGAAAATACCTTTACACCAACTGTTAGTACAATTGGAACTTACCAACTTCAGGTAACAGATAGTGATAATGGATGTACTGCAATTTCTACGGTTACAGTTGGAGAAGATGTAGGAACTCCTGAGGTTTCGTTTCCTATTATAGATACTCTTTCTTGTATCGTTAGTACCATTGAGGTGAATGCAACAAATGTAGATCCAACTGGAACTTATACTTATTCTTGGACAACTTTAGATGGAAATATTGTATCGGGAGAAACGACTTTAAATCCTACTGTAAGTGAAGCAGGGGAGTATGTTTTGGAAATGACAAATACTAGTAATGGTTGTATGTCCACAGTAATGATTGAAGTTCCAATTAATGAAGAAGCACCTGTTTCTGAAGCAGGAGCAGCAATGGAGGTGAATTGTAATAACAATGAAATTATATTAGATGGAAGTGGTTCTGATACTGGAGCTGGATTTAGTTACGAGTGGACTCAAAATAATACTTTTGTTTCCAATGAAATTTCACCAACGGTAAGTACATCAGGTACTTATCAATTAGTGGTGACCAATATCAGTACAGGATGTACTTCAATAGATGAAGTAATTGTTGGAGAAGATTTTACAGCACCAAATGTTAATCCTGGAATTGCTCAAACTTTAAGTTGTTCTGTATCGTCCCTTCAATTAAATGGAAACGGAAGTAGCTTTGGAGGTGATTTTATTTATGAATGGACGACAACAAATGGAAGTATTGTTTCAGGAGAAAATACACTTACTCCTGAAGTTAACTCTGCTGGTGATTATATTTTACAAGTAACCAATACCTTAAATGGTTGTGTAGCAATTGATAGTGTAAATGTTGCGCAAGATAGCAATGTGCCGACCGCAGAAGCAGGTAACGATGATTTATTGAATTGCAATATTACAAATCTAGTTTTAGATGGAAATATGTCATCGACAGGGATTGAATTTAGTTATGAATGGACAACCCAAGATGGAAATATTATCTTAGGAGAAAACACGCTTAATCCTGAAATTGATACTCCCGGTGAATATCAATTAGTGGTAACTAACAATACAAATGGATGTACTGCAATTTCCTTAGTTAACATTTCATCAGATCTCACTCCGCCAATAGTTGAGGCGGGAGATTCACAGTTTTTAAGTTGTACCAATAGTAGTGTATCATTAAGTGGAACAGGTACGAGTACAGGGAACGATTACACTTACGAATGGGTAACTCAAAATGGAAATATTGTATCTGGTGGAACGACCCTTAATCCAGAAGTTAATGCAACAGGAACTTATGAACTCATTGTTACTTCTATAGCTAACGGATGTACTGCTTCTGACGAAGTTGACATCACTCAGGACAGCAGTTTACCAACAGCAGATGCTGGAGAAGGATTTGAAATTACTTGTCAAGTATTTGATGGAACCTTAGACGGTACTGCTTCAAGCACAGGAGCGGATGTAACATTTGAATGGACAACTACAGATGGAAATATTGTTTCTGGAGAAAATACACTTACACCATCTATAGATGCACCAGGAGTTTATCAATTGACATTAACGAATTCAGTTAATGGATGTACAGCGATTTCTTCGGTTACTATTTTGGAAAATAACAATGCCCCTACGGTAGAAGCAGGGAGTACAATGGAACTGAATTGTAATAATGAAACTTTAACCATTGTAGGAACTACTCAAGATACAAGTACAACATTAATTTATAGTTGGACTTCCGCAGATGGAAATATTGTTTCAGGAGAAAATTCTCTTGCTCCTATGATAGATATGGAAGGAACATATGAATTGATGATTACCAATACTGCAACAGGTTGTATGTCTGTCGATGATGTAATTATTACTTCTAATTTTCAAGCACCTACAGCAGATGCAGGGATGACTGATGAATTAAATTGTACTCAAGCTTTTGCAACATTAGATGGTGCTAATTCAAGTGCAGGAACAGGAATTATTTATCAATGGACTACTACTGATGGAAATATAGTTTCTGGAGAAAACACATTAAATCCAGATGTAGATATGCCAGGAGATTACGAACTTTTAGTAACTGATTTGGCGAATGGTTGTACGGCTACTGAAATGGTTACCATTACCCAAAGTGTAGATTTACCAACGGCTGCTGTTGCTGATGCTTCGGACTTAACTTGTACCACTTTATCTTTGGATTTAGATGGTGGTAATTCAAGCACAGGTTCTGATTTTGAATATCTCTGGACAACTGCGGATGGAAATATTTCGATGGGAGAAAATACAGTTAATCCTACAATTAATGAGCCTGGTACTTACATTTTATTAGTAACCAATACTACTAATAATTGTAGTGCAGAAACAGAAGTGATTGTTGAAGAAAATGTAACCCCACCAAATGCAGAAGCAGGCGGAGAAGGATTACTAAACTGTGGTGTGACAGAAACTCAACTAGATGGAAGTAGTTCTAGTAATGGTAATAATTTCACTTACGAATGGATGACTCAAAACGGAAGTATTGTTTCAGAAGGAACAACACTTAATCCAACTATTGGCGGTACAGGAACTTATGAATTGATTGTAACGAATACCATCAATGGTTGTACGGCTAATGATTTTGTTGATGTTAATTCAGATGAAGATTTACCTGATGCAATTGCCATTGCCAATGGAGTTTTAACTTGTACCGAAACATCCATTACATTAAATGGAAATGGTTCTACAACTGGAACGGATGTTACTTATCAATGGACAACAACGAATGGAACTATCATTTCTGGTGAAACGACTTTGAATCCAACTGTTGGACAAATTGGAGATTATACTTTACTCGTGAATAATGTAGATAACGGTTGTAGCAATGCGGTAACAATATCGGTTACAGAAGATGTTACACCACCCGTTGCTTTAATTGATCAAACCAGTAATCAAACTTTGGATTGTGTTAATTCAAGTACAATCATTGATGGATCAGGTTCGCAACCTATCGGAAATGTTTCTTACGATTGGACGACTTCAAATGGTAATATTTTATCAGGACAAAATACACCAAACCCCGAAGTTGATGATGATGGCGATTATATTTTGACTGTTACAAATTTAACTAACGGATGTACAGCTGTAGAGTCGATTACCATTTTGCAAGACCTTTCCGTACCACAAATAGATATTGAAAATCCGCTTGTTTTAACTTGTGATATTACAGAAACAAGTTTAGATGCAAGTGGCTCTTCTCAAGGAAATGATTACACCTATCAATGGACTACTGTTGATGGAAATATCATATCAGGTGGCACTACTTTGAATCCACTTGTGGATCAAAGTGGAACTTATGAATTGACTATTATTGATTTGACCAGCAATTGTGAAGACAGCGAGATTATAACAGTTTTGGAAAATACAATACCTCCAATTGCTGAAGCGGGAACTGCGAATGAATTGGATTGTCAAACTATAGAAGTTTCATTAAATGGTTCTGGTTCTTCTACTGGAAATAACATTACATATACGTGGACGACGTCTAATGGAAATATCATCGGTTCAACTAATGCTTTAAGTACTTCTGTGGATGCAGCGGGTAGTTATTCCATCGTCGTTACTGATACGGAAAATGGATGTACTGCTACAGATATTGTAGATGTAATTCAAGATGGAGATGCACCATCAAGTATTAATTACGATTTGGTATTACCAGAATGTGAAGGTGAATCAGGAAGTATTATTATTCAATCAGTAGATGGTGGTACGGGCCCTTATTTATATTCTATTGATGGAGAGAATTTTTATAGTGGTTCTATTTTTACAACTGAAGCAGGAGATTACACATTATATGCACAAGACTCTGAAGGATGTGAAACTTCTATTGAATTTTCAATTCCAGAATTGGATCCCGTTACGATTGAGTTAGAACCTGAGGTGACGATTGAGTTAGGCGAAGATTATCAAATCGAAACTTTAACCAATATTCCAGCTACAGAAATTGCAAATATTAGATGGTATCCAGAATTAAATCTTTCCTGTACGGATTGTCCTAATCCAATAGTAGAGCAATTGTTTGAAAGCATTACTTATGAAGTGACCATTACCAATATTTATGGATGTAAAACTTCTGCTAAAATTAGAGTTGAAGTAGATAAATCAAGAGCGATTTACATTCCTAATGTGTTCACTCCTAATGGAGATAATGTCAATGATGTCTTTATGGTTTTTGCTGGAGACGTAAGTCAAATTAAAGAAATAAAAAGTTTCTTAGTTTATGATCGTTGGGGAGAAGTGGTTCATAGAACAGAAGGATTCCCTCCAATGGAACCACAATATGGTTGGGATGGAACATTCAAAGGGAAGCCAATGAATCCACAAGTATTTGTGTATTGGGTGGAGATTGAATTTATAGATGGATATATTGGATTCTATGAAGGAGATGTGGCGTTGAGGAAGTAAGTAAATAAAAATTTTCTAGTAAAATCTCCAAACTTTGTTATTCAATGTTTGGAGATTTTTTTTTCAAAAAAAATTTAATTACTTTTTCATTTTATTGAATACTTAAATAAATAAAATCAACAAAAATGAAAAAAACAATAACGTTTCTTCTCTTATTTTTCAGTTTAATGACATCAGGTCAAATAACTTTTGAAAAAGGTTATTTCATCAATGAAGATGATCAGCAAATTAATTGTTGGATAAAAAATTTAGATTGGAAAAATAACCCTACCCAATTTAAATATAAGCTTTCAGAAAACTCATCAGTCGAAACCCTTGAAATTCAATCCGTAAAGGAGTTTGGGATAAATAACATATCAAAGTATGTACGACATCTTGTGAACTTAGATCGATCAAGTGAAGAAATGAGATTTATGAGTACGAAAGTCCAACCCATTTTTAAAGAAGAACTTCTTTTTTTAAAAGTGATTGTGGAAGGAAAAGCAACCTTGTATCAGTATATCGATCAGGATCTAAGAAGATATTTTTACAACGTAGATAAATCCAAGGTGAAACAATTGATTTTTAAAAGTTATAAAACCTACGAGAATCAGGTCAAAAAAAACAATCAGTTCAGGCAACAGTTGACCCTTAATTTAAAGTGTAAAAACGATTCGGATAAAAAAATATCGAAAGCAAGATATAGTGAAAAAGAATTAGCTAATATTTTTAAAAACTTTAATGTCTGTAATAATTCAGAATCGGTTTCTTTTAAAAAAGATTCGAAAACAAAATCTTTTAGAATCAATGCCAAACTAGGAGTGCATCTCTCCACAGTTGCATTAGAAGGTTTTGGATCTTCTAGAGATGTGAGTTTTGAAAATGTTATTGGAGGTAGTATTGGTATAGAAGGAGAGTATATTCTTCCTTTTCATAAAAATAAATGGGCATTTTTTGTTGAGCCTACTTATAAATATTTAAAAGAAGAAAATGTAATTTCTGGATCAGTCGTTTCTCTTGATGCCAAAATGGTTTTTCACAACATCGAAATTCCAGTAGGTATTCGACATTATTTCTACCTCAATCAAAAATCGAAAGTATTTATCAATACTTCTTTTATTTTTAATTATTCTAATCGTTCAAAATTATTTTTAAGCGATAACTTACATATTTATGAATATATAACACGACCTAGTTTAGGTTTTGGATTAGGATTTAATCATCTTGGAAAATATAATGCAGAATTTAGATTAAATGCAAATCCAGAACTTCTTAAAGGGAAACCAAAAAATACAAGGTATCAATATATGGCAGTCGTTTTTGGGTATAGAATATATTAAACACAATCTCCTGCTAAACGATACAAAGCAGAATGACAAATAAGAGGAAAGCTGCATGTGTGTAGTCAACAAACATAAAAGATTATGGGCTTCTTCCTGACAATAACAATGCACTTACATCATTCGATGCAAGTGCATTGTTATTTATAGGAGAAAGCCCATAATCTTTTTGTGTACGCTAAAATTTTACTCACAAAATTCTAGGTCAACCATTTTTTCATCTTTCACTAAAGCGAATCCATCAGCAGGACCATTTTGGATACCACTTATAGGGAAAGCTAAAGTACCAAATCCATTGCTTTGATCAGGAATAATTCCTGACAAGTTTTCAGTATTATAAACTACATTACCATTTCCATTATATAAATACAATGTATAATCAGATAAATCTGTTCCAGCTGGACCCGCTATTTCAACAAATTCATTTATATCTGTTCCATCGTTCGCATAATGAAATTCATTGATCCATGGAAGTTCAGAAGATGTGGAAGTATTAAATATTTGCAAGTTATTAACCATACCCCCTGATGCAGGACTCGGGCCTGCCCAAACAAAATCAGAAGAGGTACTACCTGTTCCAGTCAATTGCAAAGAGTTGGTACTTAAAGTAACTGCCCCGTCCGTTTCAAAAACTAAGACATCCGTAGAGGTCATTCCATCTGCCGGACCATCTTCTGCAGTTATCGTTCCCTCATAACTTATAAATTCAATAACTTTCTCCAACTCCGTAACTTCCGTATCACAAGTTCCATCTCCAAAATCAAATTGTGCAGAATTGCTTCCATTCAAAGGATTTCCCGCATCACAAACTGCTCGATTATCAGCGATTTGTAAGGTGCCATCTATCGGGCAAGCACATCCGTCAATATCAAATGGATCCATTCGGATATTTTCTGCGGTACTTACACAAAAAGATGAAGTTACTCCAGTAGTTGCATTGGTACAAGTGATATTTGTATCATCAACAGAAAAAGAAAATGGATTATTCACGAAAGTTTCAGGATTATTAATATCATCATCTCCACCTGGAGGTGGTTCAAAATCAAGCGTAAAAGAACCCATCGTTTCCGCAGGAATAGAAGTAGTGATGGTTTCACCTAAATCATTATCCTTAGAACAATCCAAAGAAGAACCCCCAGGTCCAGCAATGGTATAAGAATAACTCAATCCAGAAGTTTGTTCTAATTGTATAGTTACACCATTCAGATCAAAAGCATAACCATTTGCAACAAAGTTAGTCATGGTAGTTAGTTCTATATCAATATCATCAGGGTCTTGAATACCAATAGGTGCTTCAAAAATTATATCCATAATTCCTGAATAGGTAATATTGTTGGCTATACAACTAGTATTGTTGGGAGGCGCAGTATCAGAGAAATTAAGTGTTAAGGTTTTATCAAAAGTATCTCCAGGATTATTAACAGTAGAAGAAGTAGGACAAGCTCTAGTTTGAGCATAATTCCCAACTACTCCGTGCAAAGCTGGTTGAAGTATAGCTTCTTTAATGATAGTGACTAGCGTCATCAAAAGTGCAGTTTCAGTATTGATAATTGCTTGTCGAAACTCTTGATTAGTAATATCTGGCTCTACATTGGGTAATTCAATCTCTGGTTCTGCGAGAGAATAATAATTGTAGTTATCATCTGTTGCTTTATAGCAACTTGGAAATACGATAATAAAAAATAAAATAGTAAGAATTATATGGCGCATAATTAATGTAGTGTTTATTTGAAAAAACATTTTGTGACAAACAAAATGTAATATTCACTTTATAGTTAGTTATTTTAAAAAAAACATAAGTGGAATTGGCTTTTAAAAAATGCTATCAGATTTCAAATGGCAATAGAGGTAAGGTGAATTAGTTCATAAACATAAAAAGAATTTAGCAATATTTAAAAAAAAGGAGTGACTTAAAATCAGGTCAAGAAAATTCTAAAAATAGGTTAAGAATTTTGAAGAAAAAAACCTTTTGAATCAAGAAGAGGAGATATCTGATTTTTTTTTAATAAAAAATCAAAAAAACTATCAAAAAAGATTCAATTCATTTGCCTATTTATGGAAAAGATGTATCTTTGCAAGCGTTTTCGAAATAGCAGTTAAAAATAACGATTTTTGACATCGAAAATAAGAACTTATATAAGTAATAAATAAGCTACGATTTAAGGATGAAATTATCATTCTTCCTTTCTACTTATTTATTAAAAATGCCGATATAGCTCAGTTGGCCAGAGCAGCTGATTTGTAATCAGCGGGTCGGCGGTTCGAATCCGTCTATCGGCTCCAAAAGTTCTTTTGAAATACTTTAAAGAAATCATGCTCAATCACCATGTTGGGGATGTAATTATCTATAGGGGGATGCGCCGGAGTTGGAGAGCCGGGGCAGACTGTAAATCTGTTGTCTACGACTGAGTAGGTTCGAATCCTACCATCCCCACTATTTGATAATTAATAATGAAAAATTAATACTGAATAATAATTTTCAAAAAACGACAATTCACCGGAATAGAAAATTATTAATTACTCATTCTTAATTCTTCATTAAAAAGCGGGAGTAGCTCAGTTGGTAGAGCGACAGCCTTCCAAGCTGTAGGTCGCGGGTTCGAGCCTCGTCTCCCGCTCTCTTTTTCTTTGAAATAGAAAACTGTGGAGTGGTATTCATTTATCCACCCAAATTTAATGGGTAAAAAATGAAAACAATAATTGCTTACTTTCGTAGTAATTATTCATCAGCGTAGCGTTCATTATTATCCATTGAACAATGCCGATGTAGCTCAGGGGTAGAGCACTTCCATGGTAAGGAAGGGGTCAGGGGTTCAATTCCCCTCATCGGCTCTCCTTAAAATTTTTACCCTAGAAAGATTTAGTTAACCTTATTAATTAATAATTTAAAAAACTTTTTTACGATGGCTAAGGAAACATTTGATAGAAGTAAGCCTCACTTAAATATTGGAACCATTGGTCACGTTGATCACGGTAAAACAACCCTAACAGCAGCTATCACATTTGTTTTAGCTGAAAAAGGTTTAGCGAAAAAGCAAGATTATGATAACATTGATGCAGCTCCTGAGGAAAAAGAGAGAGGTATCACTATTAATACGGCTCACGTAGAGTATGAAACTGAAAAGCGTCACTATGCACACGTAGATTGTCCAGGTCACGCCGATTATGTGAAAAACATGGTAACGGGTGCCGCTCAAATGGATGGTGCTATTATCGTAGTAGCTGCAACTGATGGTCCTATGCCTCAAACAAGAGAGCATATCCTTTTGGCACGTCAGGTAGGTGTGCCTAACCTTGTAGTTTTCATGAACAAAGTTGATTTGGTTGATGATGAAGAAATGTTAGAATTAGTAGAGATGGAAGTTCGTGAATTGTTAAGTTCTTATGATTTTGATGGTGATAATGCTGCTATTATTGCAGGGTCTGCATTAAAAGCACTCGAAGGTGATGAGGGAGCGAAAGCTAAAATCATGGAATTAATGGATGCTGTCGATAAAGAAATCGCTGAGCCAGAAAGATTGATTGATTTACCATTTTTGATGCCTATTGAGGATGTATTCTCTATCACAGGTCGTGGTACTGTTGCGACAGGACGTATTGAGCGTGGAGTAATTAACACATCTGACCCTGTTGAGATTATTGGTATGATGGCTGATGATGAGAAACCATTAACTTCAGTTGTAACTGGAGTTGAGATGTTCCGAAAAATCTTAACAAGAGGAGAAGCTGGAGATAATGCTGGTATCTTATTAAGAGGTATTGACAAAGAGTCAATCAAACGTGGAATGGTAATCTGCAAGCCAGGTTCAGTTAAACCACACAAACATTTCAAAGCTGAGGTTTATGTTTTATCCAAAGATGAAGGTGGACGTCACACTCCATTTTTCAACGGATACCGTCCTCAATTTTACTTCAGAACTACTGATGTAACTGGAGATGTAAACTTAGCGGAAGGTGTTGAGATGGTAATGCCTGGTGATAATGTATCATTAGAAGTTAAATTGATCAACACAATTGCAATGGAGAAAGGTCTTCGATTTGCAATTCGAGAAGGTGGTCGTACAGTAGGTGCAGGTCAGGTTACTGAAATTATAGAATAGTAATTAACGACTCTTTTGATTTAATTCAAAAGCGTACCAATAGAGTTTTTTAAACTCAAAAATATGCAGAATTAAGTATCCGTTTCGGGTACTTAATTTTTGCATAAACGGGCATAGCTCAACTGGTAGAGCGACGGTCTCCAAAACCGTAGGCTGTGGGTTCAAGTCCTACTGCCCGTGCTAAGTATTAATTTTGAATTTTAAATTTTAAATTTTGAATGTGTCAATCAAAATATATTCGAAGTTTAAAATTCAAAATTCAATCATTCAAAATTATAAAATGGAAAGAATTTCACTTTACCTTAAAGAAAGTTATGATGAATTATTGAATAAAGTAACTTGGCCAACTTGGCCAAAATTGCTTCAAGATTCTAGACTAGTTTTAATAGCTTCTTTAATTTTGTCATTAATTATTTTCTTGATGGATATGGCAGCTCAAGGATTATTAGGATTGATATATCCAGAATCTGGAATTAATTAATTGAAAATAATAAATTTCACAAGTCATTGTTAATCAATGGTTTAATTAAAAATTTACCCTCATGTCTAAAGACCACGATCCGTCAGAAGAGAATACTACACCAGAAGAAAATGTAAACCAAAAAGAACAAAGTGTTCAGGAGGTTTCAGAAGTATCAGAAGACGTTGCTGATGCAGGTGAAGTGGTATCTGAGAAGGTAGAGGAGGTTGCTAGTGAAGTTGAAGAATCTACTGAGGGTGAAGTTGAAGAAGGCGAAGGTGATGTGTTTGAAGATAATAGTGAAGAGGATGTATTTGGCGAAGATGGGGATGAAACTGAAAATTTAGAAGTCAATACAGCAGCAGAAAATGTGGAGAGTCCAGCTGAGTCTGGAGAAACTGAGCCAGCATCAGAAGAAGACCCAGCATCGGAAGAAGAACCAGCAGTAGAAGAAGAAGAGGTTCCTGAACCAAAAGTTGACGATTTCAAAAGATGGTATTCTTTACGAGTGATTAGTGGGAAAGAGAGAAAGATCAAAGAAAGAATTGAGTTAGAAATCTCTAGAAGTAAATGGGAAGATTATGTTACCCAAATACTTGTTCCATCTGAAAAAGTGTATAAAATCAGAAACGGAAAGAAAGTAATTTTAGAAAGAAATATTTTACCTGGATATATATTGGTTGAAGCAGACTCTACTCATTTTACTGGAGAGATGATTCAAGCAATTGCCAATGTTCCAAATGTAATTCATTTTTTAGGAAAAAATAACCCTATCCCGATGCAGCAGTCAGAAGCGAATCGGATGTTAGGAAAAGTGGATGAATCACAAACTCTTGGAGAGGCAATGATCGAACCATTCATCGTAGGTGAAACGGTTAAAATCATTGACGGTCCTTTCAATGAATTTGTTGGTGATATTCAAGAAGTTAATGAGGAGAAAAAGAAACTAAAGGTAATTGTAAAAATCTTTGGTCGAGGAACAGAAGTGGAATTGAACTTTATCCAAGTTGAAAAACAACAATAAGGAATTAAGAATGAAAAATTAAGAATGAATATGCTTCCAGATTCAAACTTAGTTTAACCATTTATATTTCGAAGGTTTTGCAAAAAGAAACGAAAAACATTTAATTCTCAAAATGCTTCCTTTTTTTCAGAATTCTTCATTCAAAATTAATTTTAAAATACATACCAATAATGGCTAAAGAAATAGGTGGTTTTATCAAGCTTCAAGTAAAAGGTGGTGCTGCAAATCCTGCTCCTCCAGTTGGACCTGCATTAGGTGCAAAGGGAGTTAATATCATGGAATTTTGTAAGCGTTTCAATGCTAAGACTGAAGATCAAAGAGGTAAAGTTTTACCAGTTGTCATCACGGTTTATACAGATAAATCTTTTGATTTTATTATCAAAACTCCACCAGCTGCTGTTCAGTTGATGGAAGCTGCAAAAATCAAAAAAGGTTCTCCTGAATCTAACCGTACTAAAGTTGGTTCTGTTACTTGGGATCAAATCAAAGTTATTGCGGAGCAAAAAGCTCCAGATTTGAATTCTTTTAAAGTAGAATCAGGAATGAAAATGATTGCTGGTACAGCAAGAAGTATGGGATTGAATGTTAAAGGGACACCTCCTTGGGAAGAATAACCAAGAGATTTAAGATGATGGATTAGTAATAATCCTCAATTATAATCATAACAATATTATTAACGCAGGGAGTTTGGAGATAAAAATATCCAGACGTTTGAACCTCAAAAATGTAGACCATGGGAAAAGTTTCCAAGAAAAGAAAAATCGCTAATGCGAAAGTAGACAGCGAAAAATTCTACCCAATACAAGAGGCAATGGCTTTAGTTAAAGAAGTCAACACCGCAAAATTTGATGCCTCTGTGGATATCCACATTCGTTTAGGAATCGATCCACGTAAAGCAGACCAAGCACTTCGAGGTACTGTTAAATTACCGAACGGTACGGGAAAAAATAAATCAGTACTAGTTTTGTGTACTCCTGATAAAGAGGAAGAAGCAAAAGCTGCTGGTGCTGACTACGTTGGTTTGGATGAGTATATCCAAAAAATCCAAGGTGGTTGGACTGATGTAGACGTGATTGTTGCCACACCAAATGTTATGGCAAAGATCGGTCGAATTGGTAGAATCTTAGGACCAAGAGGATTAATGCCTAACCCTAAAACAGGAACAGTTACACCTAATGTAGGTGCAGCAGTTGCGGATGTAAAGGGTGGGAAAATCTCTTATCGTGCAGACAAATTCGGAATCGTTCACAACTCTGTAGGACGAGTATCATTTACTGCTGAAAAATTAGCAGAGAATGCAAACGAATTGTTGAATCTAATTCACAAAATCAAACCTTCCACAGCAAAAGGTACTTATATGAAATCGGTAACGGTTGTAAGCACTATGAGCCCTGGAATTAAGATTGACATAAAATCATTTAAGTAACTGAACTATATTAAAATTTATCAATCATGACCAGAACAGAAAAAGGTACTCAAATTGAGGAATTGAAGGAAAAGTTTAGTAATAGTTCATTCTTTTACTTAACTGATTCTTCTACACTTACAGTAGAGGAAGTATCTGAACTTCGTGGAATGCTTTATGAAAAAGGCATTGAAATGAAAGTTGTAAAAAACACTTTAGCAAAGAAAGCTTTAGAAGCTTCTGCCGATGAAAAAGGATACGCACCTCTTTATGATGCACTTAAAGGACCTACTGCAGTTCTTTTTACAGAAACTGCAAACTCTCCTGCAAGAGTAATTGAAGAGTTTAGAAAAAAACACGAAAAGCCTACACTAAAGGCTGCTTACATCGATACTGATGTATTTTTTGGTGATGACCAACTTAAAGCTTTGGCTGCTTTAAAATCAAAAGAAGAATTGGTTGGAGAAATTATCACCTTATTACAATCTCCTGCGAAAACTGTTATCAGCGCGCTTAAATCTGGTGGTTCTACCATCTCAGGCTTGTTGAAAGCATTAGAGCAAAGAGGAGAATAGTAATTAAATGTTACTAATGAGGAATAAATAATTTCGAAAACGCGATAGAAAATTATTCTTAAGTTCTTCATTACCTACCTGCTTGCAAAGGCAGGTTCATTAAAACGGCTTCCAAGTAATTCGCATATATTAAATTATTGCAAAACATTAAAAAAAAACTGTAAAATGGCAGATTTAAAAGAATTCGCAGAACAACTCGTAAACCTTACTGTTAAAGAAGTAAGTGATTTAGCAACTATACTTAAGGATGATTATGGTATCGAGCCTGCTGCTGCTGCAGTAGCTGTAGCTGCTGGCCCTGGTGGCGGCGGTGGAGGTGAAGAAGCTGCTCAAACTGAATTTGATGTAATATTAACTTCAGCTGGTGGTACTAAATTACAAGTAGTAAAAGAAGTTAAAAATTTATTAGGTGTTGGATTAAAAGATGCTAAAGGATTAGTTGATGCTGCTCCTGGACCAATCAAGGAGAAAGTATCTAAAGAAGAAGCTGAGTCTATCAAGACTGCTTTAGAAGCTGCAGGTGCTAGCGTTGAATTGAAATAATTTTTCTTTTATGACCAAATACCCTCGATGATTATTCAGAGAGACCTAATAGTAAAATACTAGAAAACAACATGGAGGCTTAGCCGATAAATTTTTATCGGTTAAGCCTATTGTTGCTTCTAGTTAAGTAATTCTGAATACAAGTTTTGAATGATAAATTTTGAATTTTGAATGACTTCAAATTTTAAGATTATTCAAAATCCAAAATTTGTCATTCAAAATTAAGAGACAGAAACGACAGCATTTTTAGGAATATTGAAGACATGAATATTTATTTTGAGAAAGCAATCAAGAAGGGATTGTAACTATTCAAAATTCAAAATTGTCACATTCAAAATTCCTTACGAATATCGAGTATTTATTTTATTGCAAAATCAAAACGATTTGCAAAAACTATGAAACAATAAAATAGCAATTTCCGCTCTTGGAACTTTTGTTTTATCGTTTCCAAATAACATCTCACAACAAATGGCATTAAGTACAGTATTAAAGAATTCAGCAGAATACTTACGACACAGCTTTGGTAAAATCCAACTTTCCTCTGAATATCCTGATTTACTTGAAATCCAACTCAAGTCTTTCCGAGAGTTTTTTCAATTACAAACAACTCCCGAGAATAGAACTAACGAGGGTTTATATCGAGTGTTTCAGGAGAATTTCCCAATTACGGATGCAAGAAATATTTTCGTATTGGAGTTCTTGGATTATTTCGTTGATCCTCCACGATATGACATTCCTGAATGTCAACAAAGAGGTTTGACTTATAGCGTTCCATTGAAAGCTAAACTCCGATTATCTTGTAATGATGAGGAGCACGTAGATTTCCAAACCATCGTTCAAGATGTGTTCTTGGGAAATATTCCATATATGACGCCCAAAGGGACATTCGTTATTAATGGAGCAGAGCGTGTAATCGTTTCTCAGTTACACCGTTCTCCGGGAGTATTCTTTGGTCAAAGTTTCCACCCCAATGGAACTAAGTTGTATTCAGCTAGAATCATTCCTTTCAAGGGAGCTTGGATGGAATTCGCAACTGACATCAACACGGTAATGTATGCTTACATTGACCGTAAGAAAAAATTCCCAGTAACTACTTTATTGAGAGCAATCGGTTATGACTCTGATAAATCTATTTTGGATTTATTCAATCTTGCGGAAGATGTAAAGGTTGAGGAAAAAGCTTTAAATAAATCTATCGGTAGAAAATTGGCTGCACGGGTTTTGAAAAAGTGGACAGAGGATTTCGTAGATGAGGATACAGGTGAGGTAGTAACTATCGAACGTAATGATATTATCCTTGAACGGGACATCGTATTAGATGAAGAAAATATCGAATTGATTTTAAATACAGATGGTATTGAATCAATTATTCTTCAACGCGATGATATTGAAGAGGATTACTCTATTATATATAATACTTTGCAAAAAGACCCTTCAAGCTCTGAAATTGAAGCGGTTCAATATATCTATCGTCAGTTACGTGGAACTGATCCACCAGATGAAGAAACGGCAAGGGGTATCATTGATAAATTATTCTTCTCTGATAAAAGATATAATCTTGGAGAAGTAGGGCGATATAAAATTAATCGTAAACTTAAGAAAGATACAGATTTAGAAACTTTGGTTTTAACCAAGGAAGATATCATCTCAATTGTGACTTACTTAGTAAGTTTGATGAATCAGCGTGCAGAGATTGATGATATCGATCACTTGAGTAACAGACGTGTACGTACTGTTGGAGAACAATTATATGCTCAATTTGGAGTTGGTTTAGCTCGTATGGCTAGAACGATTCGAGAGCGTATGAATGTAAGAGACAATGAGGTATTTACACCGATTGATTTGATTAATGCTCGTACACTTTCATCAGTAATTAACTCTTTCTTTGGGACGAGTCAGTTATCTCAATTTTTAGATCAAACAAATCCACTTTCTGAGATTACACACAAACGTCGTATCTCTGCTCTTGGACCTGGTGGTCTTTCGAGAGAGCGTGCAGGTTTCGAGGTTCGTGATGTTCACTATTCTCACTACGGTCGTCTTTGTACCATTGAGACTCCGGAGGGACCAAATATTGGTTTGATTTCTACCCTTTGTGTTCACGCAAAAGTGAACAAAATGGGATTCTTAGAAACACCATATAGAAAGGTTAAGAATGGAGTAGTTGATATTAAAAAAGCACAATACCTTTCAGCAGAAGGAGAAGATTTCAAAAAAATAGCACAGGCAAATACTCCAATCGGAGAAAAAGGAGCCTTCACTACGGATAGAATTAAATGTAGAGAACATGGTGACTTTCCAGTATTAACTCCTTCGGAAGTAGAATACATGGATGTTGCTCCTAACCAAATTGTTGGAGTTTCTGCATCATTGATTCCGTTCTTAGAGAATGATGATGCGAATCGTGCCTTGATGGGATCTAACATGCAGCGTCAAGCAGTACCTTTACTTCGACCACGTTCTCCAATTGTAGGAACGGGACTAGAAGGAAAAGTAGCGCGGGATTCTCGTATGTTGATTAATGCAGAAGGAAAAGGAATTGTTGAATATGTAGATGCTAATGAAATTGTGATTCGATATGACCGTTCTGATGAAGATCAAATGGTTTCTTTCGAAGACAATAGAAAGTCTTACAAATTGACAAAATTCCGTAGAACGAATCAAGGAACTTGTATCAACTTGAAGCCTATCGTAAGAAAAGGCGATAGAGTAAAAGAAGGTATGATTCTTTGTGATGGTTACGCTACGCAAAAAGGAGAATTGGCACTTGGACAAAACTTGAAAGTGGCATTTATGCCTTGGAAAGGTTACAACTTTGAGGATGCGATTGTATTATCCGAGCGTGTAGTTCGAGAAGATATTTTTACTTCATTACATATTGAGCACTTCGAGTTAGATGTTCGGGATACTAAATTGGGAGAAGAAGAATTGACCAATGATATTCCAAACGTAAGTGAAGATGCAACTAAAGATTTGGATGAAAACGGAATTATCCGAGTAGGAGCATGGGTAAAAGAAGGAGATATTTTGATTGGAAAAATTACTCCAAAAGGAGAATCTGATCCAACTCCTGAAGAAAAATTACTTCGTGCAATCTTTGGTGACAAAGCAGGTGATGTAAAAGATGCTTCATTAAAAGCACCTCCATCAACTAAAGGTATCATCATCAACAAACAACTTTTTGCGAGAGCGAAAAAAGATAAAGCGCAGAAGGAAAAAGAGAAAGATTTGTTGACTGCATTGGATGATCAACATGCAATTGCATTGAATGAGTTGAAGACAATCTTAGTGGATAAATTGATGGTTTTATTGAAAGGTAAAACTTCGGAAGGTGTGAAAAGTATCTATAACGAAGATGTTTTCCCACAAGGTACTAGGTACAACAGCCGAATGTTGAAAGACATCAATTATACTACGATTGATTATAGCAACTGGACGGATGATGGTGATTTGAATAAATTAGTAGCTCGATTGTTACACAACTATACCATTAAAGTTAATGAGGAAGTTGGTAAATACAAAAGAGAGAAATTCAACATCAGCATTGGTGATGAGCTTCCAGCAGGAGTATTAAAACTTGCTAAAGTTTACATGGCTAAAAAGCGTAAACTTAAAGTGGGGGATAAACTTGCAGGGCGTCATGGTAACAAAGGAATTGTATCAAGAATCGTACGGGCGGAAGATATGCCATTCTTAGAAGATGGAACTCCTGTAGATATCGTATTGAATCCATTAGGTGTACCTTCTCGTATGAACTTAGGACAGATTTTCGAAACTGTTCTAGGTTGGGCAGGTGAAAAACTTGGATTCAAATATGGAACTCCAATTTTTGATGGAGCGAAAGCATCTGAGATTGCCGATAAAATTGTTGAAGCAGGTTTACCTCAGTTAGGTCAAACTTACTTACATGATGGTGAGACGGGAGATCGTTTCCACCAGCAAGCAACGGTAGGTGTGATTTACATGTTGAAATTATCACACATGGTTGATGATAAGATGCACGCACGTTCTATTGGACCATACTCATTGATTACACAACAACCATTGGGTGGTAAAGCTCAGTTTGGTGGTCAGCGTTTTGGTGAGATGGAGGTATGGGCATTGGAGGCATTCGGAGCTTCAAGTATTCTGCAAGAGTTATTGACGATTAAGTCGGATGATATTGTAGGTAGAGCAAAAGCTTACGAGGCAATTGTCAAAGGTGACAACCTTCCAGAATCCAATATTCCTGAATCATTCAATGTATTGATTCATGAGTTGCGTGGATTAGCACTTGATGTAAAATTTGATTAATCATTGTTTGAAAGTACTCACAAGGTGACTCCAAGTCACCTTGTGAGTTTGAAACATTTTCAAGCAATAAAAACTATAATCTATGCCATTTAAGAAAAATGATAGACAGCAGAAAGCTAACTTCGACAGCATTACAATTAGCTTAGCTTCTCCAGACCAAATTCTGGAACGCTCTTATGGTGAAGTGTTAAAACCAGAAACAATTAACTATCGTTCGTACAAGCCAGAGAGAGATGGTTTGTTCTGTGAACGTATCTTCGGACCTGTAAAGGATTACGAATGTTATTGTGGAAAGTACAAAAGAATTCGTTACAAAGGTATCGTGTGTGATAGATGTGGTGTGGAAGTAACGGAGAAAAAAGTACGTAGAGAACGTATGGGGCACATCAAGTTGGTGGTACCTGTAGTTCATATTTGGTTTTTCAAATCATTACCTAACAAGATTGGATATCTTTTAGGATTGTCTTCTAAAAAATTAGAGACAATTATCTATTACGAAAGATATGTAGTGATTCAACCAGGTGTCTTGGAAGAGGCAGGGACGGCTGCAAAAATGGATTTGTTGACTGAAGAGGAATATTTGGATATTTTGGAAAACCTTCCAAAGGACAACCAATTATTAGAAGATGATGATCCACAAAAATTCATCGCAAAAATGGGAGCTGATGCCGTTCGAGATTTATTAGCTCGATTGGAATTAGATTCTTTATCATACAACCTTCGTCATCAAGCTGCTACGGAGACTTCTCAACAGAGAAAATCTGAAGCATTAAAAAGATTGAGAGTTGTAGAAGCTTTCCGTGATGGACAGACTCGAGTTGATAATCGTCCAGAGTGGGCAGTAATTCAATACTTACCAGTTGTACCTCCTGAGTTAAGACCATTGGTACCTTTGGATGGTGGTCGTTTTGCAAGTTCAGATTTGAATGATCTTTACCGTCGGGTAATTATTAGAAACAACCGTTTGAAACGTCTTTTGGAAATCAAAGCACCAGAGGTGATTTTGAGAAATGAAAAAAGAATGTTGCAAGAGGCGGTAGATTCATTATTTGATAACTCAAGAAAATCTAACGCTGTTAAAGCGGAAGGTGGACGTGCACTTAAATCATTAAGTGATGTACTAAAAGGTAAGCAAGGACGTTTCCGTCAAAACCTTTTAGGAAAACGGGTTGATTACTCAGGTCGTTCTGTTATCGTTGTAGGACCAGAGTTGAAATTGCACGAGTGTGGTATTCCTAAAGGAATGGCTGCCGAGTTATTCAAGCCTTTCGTAATTAGAAAATTAATCGAAAGAGGTATTGTAAAAACTGTAAAATCTGCTAAGAAATTAGTTGATCGAAAAGATCAAGTAATTTGGGAGATTTTGGAAAATATTTTACGTGGACACCCTGTTATGTTAAATCGGGCTCCTACACTTCACCGTCTTTCAATTCAGGCATTCCAACCTAAATTGATTGAAGGAAAAGCGATTCAATTACACCCATTAGTATGTGGTGCATTTAATGCGGATTTTGATGGTGACCAGATGGCAGTACACGTTCCTCTTGGACATGCTGCAATTTTAGAAGCACAAGTATTGATGCTTTCTGCACACAATATGTTGAATCCACAAGATGGTTCTCCAATCACACTTCCTTCACAGGATATGGTATTGGGACTTTATTATTTGACAAAAGAAAAAATGTCAACTAGTGAAACTAAAGTAAAAGGAGAAGGTCGAATTTTCTATTCAGCTGAAGAGGCAGTAATTGCTTACAATGAAGGTCAAGTAGATTTACATGCAGCAGTTCAAGTCAGAACAAGAATAGAGAATGAAGAAGGTGAAATGGTACAAGGTAGAATAAAAACTACTGTAGGTAGAGTTTTATTTAATCAAGCTGTTCCTGAAATGGTTCCTTTTGTAAATGAACTATTGACTAAGAAGAACTTGAAAAAAGTTATCAACGGAATTATTGGCCGAACAGGTTTCAATATTACTGCTGAGTTCTTAGATAAAATTAAAGGAATGGGATTCATGTGGTCTTTCAAAGGAGGATTATCCTTTAACTTGGGAGATTTGATTACACCTACTTTAAAAGAAACTACACTTATTACCGCACAAAAAGAGGTTGATGCAGTTTGGGAGAATTATAACATGGGATTGATCACTAATAATGAGCGATACAATCAGGTTATTGATAAGTGGACGATTGCCGATAGTACCATTACAGATAACTTAATGATAGAGTTAGCAGAGCATAAGCAAGGGTTCAATTCCGTGTATATGATGTTACACTCTGGAGCAAGGGGTTCTAAGCAACAGATTAAGCAGTTGTGTGGACTACGGGGATTGATGGCAAAACCAAGAAAATCAGGAGATACAGGTGGGGCGATTATTGAAAATCCGATCTTAGCAAACTTTGTGGATGGATTATCAGTATTGGAATACTTTATCTCTACTCACGGTGCGAGAAAAGGTTTGGCAGATACGGCATTGAAAACAGCCGATGCGGGTTACTTGACTCGTCGTTTGGTAGATGTTTCTCAAGATGTAGTAATTATCGATGAAGATTGCGATACTTTACGAGGTATTGATACAACTGCTTTGAAAGAAAATGAAAAAGTAATTCAGACACTTTCAGACAGAATTAGAGGTCGATATAGTTTACATGATATTGTTCACCCAGTAACTGATGAGATTATCCTTCCTATGGGAGAATATATCTCAGAAGATATTGCTAATACAATTGAATCAATTGGTATTGAAACAGTAACTATCCGTTCAGTATTGACTTGTGAAACTAAGAGAGGAGTTTGTAGAAAATGTTATGGTAAAAACTTAGCAACTGGTCGAATTGCAGAATCAGGTGATGCAGTAGGAATTATTGCTGCACAGTCTATTGGTGAGCCGGGTACACAGTTAACCTTACGTACATTCCACGTGGGTGGTACGGCATCAGTATCTAAAACTGAGAATCAGTTGGTGGCTAAATTTGATGGTAAAGTTGAGTTTGATAATATTCGAACAGTAACTTCTAAGGATGATGAAGGCAAAAAATCAAACGTTGTTCTTTCTCGAACAGGAGAATTAAGAATCGTTGATCCTGCTAACGAAAATAAGACTTATTCTAATTTACATATTCCTTATGGTTCAGTACTTTTTGTCAACGACAAAAAAGATATTAAGAAAGGAGATGTAATTTGTGAATGGGATCCATATAATGCAGTTATCATTTCTGAATTCTCAGGTATTGCTCAATTTGATTCTGTATCAGAAGGAGAGACTTACCGATTAGAGAAAGATGAGATGACGCAGAAAGCAGATAAGGTAATCATTGAGTCTAAGAAAAAACGAATGATTCCTACCATTAAAATTCTTAAGCCAAATGGTGATGAGCTAAGAAACTACAATATGCCAGTAGGTTCTTATATTTCAATTGATGATGGTCAAGAGATCAAAGCAGGACAAACGATCGTGAAGATTCCAAGAAATCTTGGTAAGATTACAGATATCACGGGTGGTCTTCCACGGGTAACAGAATTGTTCGAAGCACGTAATCCTTCTAATCCTGCAGTTACTGCTGAGATTGATGGTATTGTTTCTTTTGGTAAAATCAAAAGGGGTAACCGTGAGGTTATCATTGAAGCTAAAGATGGTCAAAGAAGAAAATACCTTATTGGTTTGTCAAAACATATCTTAGTTCAAGAGGCCGATTTCGTAAGAGCTGGAACGCAGCTTTCTGATGGAGCAACTTCTCCTAGAGATATTTTGAATATCAAAGGACCATTCGCAGTACAATACTACCTAGTAAATGGAGTACAAGAAGTATATCGTTCACAAGGTATCACGATTAACGATAAACACATCGAGGTGATTGTTCGCCAAATGATGCGTAGAGTTCAAATCGAAGATGCTGGTGATACGACTTTCTTAGAAGGAGAAGCAGTTGAGAAGTACGATTTCTTAGCACAGAATGACTGGATTTTTGATAAAAAATTCGTCACAGATCCTGGCGAATCTAATAAATTAAAACCAGGGCAATTAGTTTCATTACGTCAGTTGAGAGAAGAAAATTCTTATTTGAAACGTAATGATAAGAAGATTGTAGAGTTTAGAGATGCAGTTCCTGCAACCTCTAGTCCAATACTTCAAGGTATTACGAAGTCTTCATTAGGAACATTCAGTTGGATTTCAGCTGCATCATTCCAGGAGACTACAAAAGTCTTGAGTACTGCTGCAATCGGAGCGAAACGTGACTACTTGACTGGATTGAAAGAGAATGTAATTGTAGGTAAGAAAATTCCTGCAGGTACAGGTATGCGTAAATTTAAAGACTTGATTGTTACCAATAAAGCTGACTACGATGCTTTCCAAGCTCGCCAACAAATGTTGGAAGATGAGGAAGAGGTAGTAGCTAATGAATAATTGATAACAATATAGTTACAGATAAATAAAAACCCCGACAAGAGTAATCTTGTTGGGGTTTTTGTATAAAATAAAAATAAGATGACTGTAAAAGAAGTATTAAAACAACTTGAAGATTTCGGTGACGAAAGAACAAAAAACACTTTATCAAAGCATGGTGCAAAAGAACCTTTTTTCGGTGTCAAAGTAGCGGACTTAAAGAAAATTTTAAAGCAAACAAAAAAGAACCATGAACTTTCATTAGAACTTTATAACACAGGAAATTCAGATGCAATGTATCTTGCTGGTTTGATGGCTGATGAAAATCAATTCAACATCACGTTATTCTCTAACTTTCACAAATCTCTTCATGCCCACTTTACCATTCATTTGCGGAATATAAATCGAATAAAATCCTGCTGCTAAATTAGCAATAGAAATACGAGTAGTATTCTTTCCTTCGTATAACAATACATTTTCGGATTTCACCAAAGTACCTCTTGCATCAAAAATTTGGATATCCGCTTCTTGTTCCACATTACTATTGATGGTTGCAAATACCTCATCCATCGCAGGGTTAGGATATGTGTTTACCAATTCAAAATTAGGTTCTACAGCAGCAGTTGGCAAAGTAATTAATGTATTTCCAAGATTGGGATCTGTAAGTTGATTACTATTCGTACAAGGAACTTCAATAATATATTTTCTTTGGTTAAAAATATTACTCCAACTCCAACCGCTATTCCAACTATGTATCACTACAAAATCCATATCCTCAGAATTCTCTTGGCAAAAACTACAAATATCAAAATTGGTATATGTGATTGGATCACCATTGACCCATTCAGGAGAACCTTCATTATCAAAATCATTTAGGCCAATATAGACCAATTCATTAATTTGACTTTTTATAAAACTATTTTCTAAATTGGAGTTAACTACCGCTAAATAACCCCCATTTTGATTAGCAATAGCTTGCGCATCTAATGGTCGTGCAACATCATTAGATAAGAAATAAGAGGAACCACTAAACTCTCCCAAATAGGTAGTGTTAGGAATCGCAGTTGGACAACCTGTATCATCACATAAAGGATCAAGTGCTCCATCACTATTCACTTTATACACATCCATAGCATTATCGTTAACAATATATTTACCAAAAATATATCCTCCGTCTTCAGTTTCAAAAACAGGAGGTTGGTTAAATCCAGTAGGTGTAAGATGAGACCAAACTAAATTACCATTGGCGTCAAGTTTTCCATAAAAATTTTCAGATGTACCTCCAAAATCAGGAAATAATCTTGCGTTAGTAACTACGCCTCCATCACCAGTTGGAACCATGCCATCTTCAAATTCTCCTTTATCAAAGTTTGGAGAAAATATTCCTAGATCTGCTGCCCAAAGATTATTTCCAGTCAAGGGATCAATTTTAATAATATCATTTGGAATGGTGGAGAATGTTGATGTACGTAAACCATAAAAGACACCACTACCATCTGGAGCTTGTCCTCCATAAAGGGCAAAAACACTTGCGGCACTATTCGTAATATTTTTTATCCAAGATTGATTTCCATCGGCATCGACTTTAATCAAAGTCTCATTAAAATTAAGATTGGTTTCAAAATAATAACCACCTCCGACTGCTTCGTCTTTTAATAAAAAATAAATTGGTGAAGAATCAAAAGAAGGTAGCAAACTTTGCCAGATTTCATTACCATTCAAATCTAACTTTATCACAAATGGTCGTCTCAATCCTCCTCCAAAAATATAAACGCCATAAACAATAAGATGATCTGAAACTTCTAATTGATTAATCGTTTGAAGTTGAATGATATTAGGATCATTAGTTTGTAAATCTATTGTTGTGTTCCAAAGGCTTGTGCCTCCTGATTGTAATGCAGAAACTTGATATTGAGTAATTGAATTTTCTACTGTTTTATATCCATAGTCTCCAAATTTAGATTTTTGGAAAGTAGGTAAAGTAACAGAAGTTGATCCCAATGGATTTCCTTCTTCATCAAGATCTAATGTTTCAAAAATCCACTCTGTATTTGGAGCATTACCAATTCTTGTATTGGTTATTAAAGTAGGTCCATTGCTTCCTTGTTCATATTTAAAATCTCTAAATACTCCTGAGGTACTTATTGGGTAATTTCTATAATA